>ULMK01017236.1_pt1 | contig 43367 bp, 7 predicted proteins | sample 1951621 | NCBI WGS metagenome assembly ULMK01 (sample SAMEA4835547, study PRJEB28245) | human gut metagenome | biome: gut microbiome; material: fecal sample | place: Denmark | collected 2008
TGTTACCCATTTACGTAATGCTAAGTCAAAATATCCATTTTTCACTTTTATTGTAATTGTGTCTCCATCTAGACTCCATGTTACATATCCATCTTTAGATAATTGTCCTTGTACTAATTCCTCACCATCTACTGTTAATTTTGTATTTTCTTTATCTAATTCAAAAGATTCATCTAATTCTTTTCCAACAGCTATCAAGTTCACTTCTCCTGTATATAACTCAAATCCCTCTGGTGCTGATGATTCTTTTATTTTATATTCATCTTTTTGTCCATCTTCCGTTATTTCCTTTTCTGTTGCTAATGATATTTCACCATTTGTTGTTGTTTGATCTTGACCATTTATTGTAAATACAGTTTCTTTTTCTGTTAGTGGATTTCCTAATAAGTCTGTTTTTATTAATTTAACATTATAATTTCCATTTTTAAGTGGATTTCTAATTGTGATACAAAAAGCCATTCCATTATTGCTAACTTCTAGACCAATGTCATAAACTCCGTCTCCATCAATATCAAAAGTTTGCTCTCCATTTACGTTTGTGCCATTTTCTGTTTTTCTACTTTCTGCTCTTCCCATTTCTTTTCCATCTTTATCAACACGTACATAATCAATTTGATATTTATCTTCTTCCTTTATTTTATATACATTTATAGATATATTTGATAAATCAATTTTTTTATATCCATTCTTTGTTGTTACTTCATCTATTACATATACATCTGGCTTATCAGCTCCTATTGAATCTTTTTTTATATTTGTATCACCAAATACAGATTTTACTTCTTCTCCATCAGTTGTTGTTACTTCTTTTGTTTCTGATTGTTGACCATATTCGGTTTTTGTTATTTTAAATGTTGTATTTCCCAAAGCTGTTGACTTATCACTTAGTTCTGAATCATCATTTGTTGATTTTTTTGCAATGTTCATATGATATGTACCATTTATTGATTTATTTAAACCAACATATGTAAATGCTCCTACTGTTCCATCTGCATTTTTACTTGCAAGTTCAATATATGCAATCGAATTTTTCTTTTGTTCATCAGTTACATCTTTATCTATTTTTGCATCTCTTGAACTTAATATCCAATACTTTTCACCAGGTTTAATTTCTTGTTTCTTTAAATTATCTTCTGATCCAGAATAATATACAATTTTTTCAATTGTATATTTTTGGTTTACTATTGTTTTATATACATTTACACCATATGTACCACCGACTGTAGCATATCCTACATCTTCAGCATTTTTTTCTCCAAATATATAATTATCATATTTTGTTGTATCTGTTATATTAACTTCTCCTGATATATTTTTTAGTTTATTTTCTGTAACATATTCCACTTTACTTTGTTTCTTCTCTCCATTTATTGATTGATCAACTGTATATGTTACACCTGCAATATAATCTCCATCAGGATTGTCTCTATCCTTCTTGCCTAAATTAACATGGTAGCTTCCTGAAAATGTTGGTTGATTTGCAATTTGGTATACCCAATATCCAGAATAATCATGTTTGCTTCCACCAGCAGATCCACCAATATAATTTCTTATTTTTACACCACTACCTACTACAGACGAATCTAATACCCAATAATTAGATCCACTACCTGTATCTATAACATACTGTTCTTGTTCATTCGTAATTATTCCATATGATTTTAACTTTTCAATTGCTTGATCTCTATTACCTAATTCTCCTAAAAATATCCAAGCATGTCCATCTGTAGTTGCTGTTCCAGTCGCTATAACAATAGCTCCCATTGGAAATTTTGACATTGCATTTTGATACTCATCAACACTTTCACTATTAAATAAAACATTTACCTTTTTAGTAATATTATTACATGTTACATCAGTGTTATTTGTTACATCATCAGTATATCCACCATGCCAATCGTTTGTATGTCTTGGAATATTAGGATATGAATTATCACAATTATGTACAGGGCTAAATGAATATCCTAAATCCTCTAATGCCCTATAAATTATTCCCGTACAGTTATATCCCTTTTCATCAGTTTCTGAACCAAAGGATCCATTATACGCCCTTCCCAAATGAGACGCTGCTTGCTTTACTATATCTAATCCAGAGCGTACATAATCATCTTTTATATCTCCAACAGTAGCAGCAGAATCAACTGTGATTGACGTTGTACTTATCATTATTATTGCAATTAATAGACTTGCTATTACTTTTTGAAATCCGCTTTTCATAATTTTCTCCTTTTCTATTTATTTTATATTTATTATAATTCTCAAAAAAACAATGGCAAATCGTACATTTTTAAACATTTATTAGATTCTATACGGATACACTTTAATTCGACTTTTATTACATTTTGTTTACATTTTATTTACGAAAAAAAGGAGTGCTACTTAAATCGTCCTCATTACTCTTTCTACTTAGGGATTTTTCTACTTTTAATAATTCATTAAAAAGATTCATGTTCTCCATTTTTAAGGACCGTCCCATTTTTTTGTATTTGAGGACCGTCCCTCTTTTTATTTGAGGACCGTCCCTCTTTTTAGTCCCTCTTTTTGCTCTTTTTAGATTTTTTATTTTTTTAATGTTTAGAGCAAAAAAAATGCAAGCTTATGCTTGCATTTTTTTATTATTTAAGTACATATTTTTTTATTCCATATGCTCCTGCACCTATGATTGCTATTACTGCTATTATTACGCTTGTGTATATTGTTGTTTCACCTGTTCTTACTGTTATTATTACTGGTGCATTATCTTGGTCATCTTCTCCGTCTACTTGGTTGTTTGGTGTTGAGTCTATGTCTGTAATTGGATTTCCGTGATCGTCTGCGTCTTCACTTATTTCTGCTATGTTTGTTTTTAGTCCTAGGTTGTTTGAATCATTTATCCATGTTAATATTACAGAAATTGTTGTGCTTTCTCCTGGTTGTAGTAATGTATTTTCTAGTTGATTTGTTACTATTTTTCCGTCCACTTCTCTCCAACTTTGGTTGTCATCTTTTACGAATTTTAAACCTTGTGGTATATAGTCTGATACTTCTTTTGCATATCCTGCAATTTGACCTTGATTTTCAACTCTTATTTGATATTCAAATTTAACTACTACATTTTTAACTTTGCTCTTCTTTAAGTCAACTTTTACTACTGGCTCTGGTTTCATATCTCCGTTATGTCTTGTTTCAGTTACTTTTTCTTTTCCGTCTTCAATTACTATTGCTTTGCTTACCCATTTTTGCAGTGCTAAATCAAAATATTTTAATTTAATTATTTCAGTATCTTGGTCATCTTCACCATCAACCCATTTACCTGGTGTTGAATCTCTATCTTTTACATCTTTTCCACTGTCATCTGTTTCCTTAATAATTTGTGCATAATTTATAATTTGCCCATCTTTTTCTGTTGGAGCTTTTACTTTAAATGATACTTTTACATCTCTATAATCTAATGTGCTCATTGTTTGTGGATCAAATGCTTTTATTAAATCATTAGCTAAATAATCTGTTACAATATATTTTGCTTTTGATATATCTGTTGTTTCATTTCTGTTTTCATCTAATATTTTCCATTTATATTGTTTATTTATTTCATTATCTGTAATAAATTCAAGTCCTTCTGGAATATCATCTTCAACTAATGAAGCATATACATTTTTTGTTCCTTCATTATAAATACGTAATGTATATGTTACTATATCATTTTCTCTAACTTCAACTGGATCTTTTGGATGATTATATGTTGCTGTTGTACTTGTTCCATTTGCTAAGTTTGTTACATCAACTTGTGGTACTCTACTTGGATTTACCTCTGATGAATTTAATTCTGTAATGAATTTTCTTAAAGCTAAATCTGCGTAAGTTAATTTAATTTTTTCAATATCTTGATCATCTTCACCATCTATCCATTCATCTGGTGTTGAATCTCTATCTTTTACAGTGTTTCCATTAGAATCTGTTTCTTTAGAAATTTGTGCATAATTTGTTATTTCATTTTTTGTTGATTCTTCAGCTATAACTTTAAATGCTACTTCAACATCTTTATAATCTAATGTATCCATTGTAGTTGAATCATATGCTTTTATAACACTATTTGATAAATAATCCGTTACTACATATTTTGCTTCTGAAACTTTTGTTGTTTCATTATTATTTTCATCTAACATTTTCCAATTATATTTCTTATTTAAATCATCACTTGGTATAAATTGTAATCCTGCTGGAATGTTATCCTTTACTAAAGCTGCTACTGCATCTCTAGTACCTTCATTGTAAATTCTTAATGTATATACTACAACATCATTTCTACTTACACTAACTGTGTTTTTAGGATGATTATATGTTGCTGTTGTGCTTGTTCCATTTGCCAAATTAGTTACATCAACTTGTGGTGCTCTATTTGGATTTACTACTTCATTATTAATTTTTGTAATGAATTTTCTTAAAGCTAAGTCTGCGTAAGTTAATTTTACTTTTTCAATATCTTGATCATCTTCACCATCTATCCATTTATCTGGTGTTGAATCTATATCTGTTCCTGTTTTTCCATTAGAGTCTGTTTCCTTAGAAATTTGTGCATGGTTGATTATTTCTTTTCCAGTTGTATCTTCAGATACTACTTTAAATGACACTTTTACATCTTTATAGCTTAGTTGTTTTGTTTCTTTGTTAAATTTAGCAATTAAATTATCTTCAGATTTTTCCTTTGATAAATAATCTGTTGTAACATATTTTGCTTTTGATACATCTGAAGTTTCTTTACCATCTGCATCTAACATTTTCCAACCATATGTTGTATTTGTAGCATCATTTGTAATGTATTGTAATCCTTCTGGAATTTCGTCTTTAATTAAACTTACATATCCATCAACTTCACCTTCATTGTAAACTCTTATTGTATATGTAACAACATCTCCAGTATTTACAGTTTTCGCATCTTTTGGATGATTATATGTTGCTGTTGTACTTGTTCCATTTGCTAAATTTGTTACATCAACTTGTGGTGCTCTACTTGGATTTACAGCTACACTATTTATTTCTGTTATGAATTTTCTTAAACTAAAGTCTAATTTTTCTGTTGGAGTATGTGTATTAGTTATATCATATCCATCTATTTTTTTAGTATATCCTCTTACATTTTCTTCATCAACAGTATATTTAATTTCTTTTCCATCATCATCATATTTTGGTAATTTTGTGAAACTATATTTCCAGTCTTGCTCTTCTGTTGTTATAACTGATGTTTTTTCTTTTCCATTTGCCAATAATTTTACTTTTATTGCCTTTGGTCTAATACCATCTTTATTGTTAGCATCATTCCATGTTTTTGTTCCACTTATATCTATAGTCTCTGGTGTTGGTGGATTGTCTGGTGTATATGTATTTACTATATCATATCCATTTACTTGTTTTGTATATTTTTCTACTTCACTTTCATCAACTGTATATTTTATTTCTTGTTTGTTGTCATCATATTTTGCAAGTCCTGTGAAGCTATACTTCCATCCATCTTTTTCGCTTATTTCTTTAGCGTCTACTTGTTTTCCATTTGCTAATAAATATATTGTTATTTTTTCTGGTCTTGTTTTATCTTTGTTTCCTTCATCATTCCATGTTTTTGTTCCGCTAATATCTACCGTTTCTGGTGTTGGTGGATTATCTGGTGTATATGTATTTACTATATCGTATCCATTTATTTGCTTTGTATATTTTTCTACTTCACTTTCATCAACTGTGTATTTTATTTCATTTCCATTTACATCATATTTTGCAAGTCCTGTGAAACTATATTTCCATCCATCAGCTTCGCTTATCTCTTTATCATTAATAACTTTTCCATTTGCTAATAAATATATTGTTATTTTTTCTGGTCTTGTTTTATCTTTGTTTCCTTCGTCGTTCCATGTTTTTGTTCCATTTATATCTACTGTTTGAGATTTTACAAGTACAGTTTCAAAATCAATATCATCTTCTATTTTACCATTTTCTTCACCAACATAAAAATCAACATAAGTATCATTAATACCATATTTTACATTATAATAATTATAATAATATTTTAAATTTAAATCAATTCCACTTAGGCTTCCAGGTGTTGAATCCCTATCTTTTACCCCATCAATAATGGTTCCATTTTCATCAGTTGCAACTTCATCTGATATCTCTGCTCTGTTTGTTAAATAACCAGATGTTCCATTAACTTTACATATGATTGAAACTGTTTGATATAAATTAGTCATATCTGTATTTCCAGTATAATTTCGTTTATATATTTCAAATAAACTATTATTATATATTGTTTCATTTCCTATATATTTTAATTTAACTGTTGAATCGCCTTCTTTTGATGTTGTTTGCCATTTTGCTGTAGATGTATCATCTATTTTAACAAATGTTAATCCTTCTGGTAAATAATCTGTTATTTCTTTTGCATAACCGCAATAATCATCTTCATTACCTTCATTATATACTCTTATTGTATATGTAATTTCATCGTTTTGATTTACTTCAATAGCTTCTTTATTGTGATAATATTCTGCATTTCCTGTTGCTAATGCAGATAATGCTGTTTCACCAGTTATTTTTGGTAATCTATTTTCTGTTAAATTATAATCATTTACTACTGTTTGTCCATTTACAGCAGAAATACTTTTTCTAAGAGCTAAATCTAATGATTTATTTCCAATTATGACATTTTCAAAATCATCATCATCTTCATAGTTAGTTTTTTCTTTGCTTATATAATTTTTTTCTTGATCAATTGATTTTACTTTTTGTTCATATGAAGAAATTTTGTCAGGTGTACTTTCCTTAGACATTAGCTTTCCAATATTATCTTGTACTGAATCCACATCTACATTTTCTTTATCTGCAGAAACATAATTGTATGGATCTTCTTTTCCGTTTGGATAATATCTATAATCTGATATTTCAGCTACATTAGTCAATATACGATTTGTTTCATCAGATGTTACTTTACATTTTACTTTTATGCTTGCAGAGCTCAATTGATTTCCATTGAATGCATCTATTTTCTTATCATGTAAATATATAGATTGTATTACTGATGTTCCATTATCCTTTTCAGTAACTTTCCATTCATAATTTACCCCATCTACTTCAGTAGCATATAGCTCTAATCCTTTTGGCAAATAATCTGTTACAATCCACGCATATGCATCCACATTACCTTCATTATATACTGTAATTGTATATGTTATTATTGAATCTTTAGTTACAGTTATTAAACTTTTATCCATATTATAAGTTGCTGTTGTAGATGTTTTATTATTTAATTTTGTTTTATCAACATTTACAAGTCTTGTTAAATCTACTTTGTTTCCATTAGGATATTCAATTGATGTTATTTCTTTTGTTAATGCCATATCAAAATTTTGTACTTTTACTGTTTCAAAGTCGTCATCATCTTCTTTACCAGGATAAGAATATTTTTCTTTTATATTTGTTTTTTCTATATCTTTGTTTCCACTGTTACCTTTCCATGTAGAAGATAAATCTGAAAATTTAATATTTCCAGGTGTTGAATCCCTATCGCTTACTTCTTTTCCACTTAGGTTCGTTGCTTTTTCACCTGTTATTTCTGCAACATTTTTTAATAATTCTCCGGCATTACTGCTTTTTACTTTACAATATATTTGAACATATTTTGTATCAATTGCATTTGTGTTTTTGTTATAAGCATTTAATTTTTTATCTGCCAAATACGTAGTAGAAACTGCAGTAAATCCATTTTCAGATTTTTCTGTTGTCCATCCATAATATTCAGCATCTTGATTTATTATTCCTAATTTTACTAATTCATCTTTACTAACAAGTTCAAGTCCATCCGCAATATAATCTGTTATTTTTGTTGCATATCCATCTAAGTTTCCCTCATTTGCAATTGTAATATTGTATCTTACTATATCTCCTGTTACAACTGATATAGGATATTTATTTAAATACCAATTTTCCGTAGTATCACCCTTTTGCAAACTTGAAATTCTTTCTAATTTTCTTGATGATAAATTTTGGCTTTCTAAATCACATTTCAATCTTGCAGTAGAATTATCAACAGACCATACTCCTGTAATATTTTTTAACAATCTTAAATCAAATTCAGTATCTTCTGTTGACCCACTCAAATGCTTTACTACTACATCTTTATTTAGGGATACTATGTTTTGTGAATATTGTTTAAACAAATATGATCCTGTAGTACTTGTTGCTTTTATATTCATTGCAATATCGACTTTTGCTGCTGATAAATCATAAGATGTATTTTTTATTGTAAAATAAACATTTCTTCCGTCAAATGAATATGAAAAATCAGAATTATCTAATTTAGTTCCATTAATTGTAACTGCATATTCTTTTTTTGTCATTATTTCATTATTATATCCATTAATAACAAATGGTCCAACTCTTCTATTGTTAACATCAATTGTTGCAGATTTAGAATCCATTGTTATATTATTTATTATTGATGCAATGTTTTTATTTTTATTTGGCGAGTTATAATTTCCTTTTGTGTCTGCTTCAGCTTTTAATCCTGTATACATCCATTTATAATATTTTCCCTCAAGGTCTATTCCTCCACCTATTGAAGATAATCCATTAAAACTGTATCTATTTACTGTATATGTCCATAAAACGCTTTGTTGTATTGCGTAATATACATCATACTTTCCATTAGAATAAATATGGTTTATTACATTATCCATATCTCCAGCTTTAAGGTTAGGTACATTATATGTTTTTCTTACAGCATTTAATGCTGTTTCTGAATGTAATGCTTCTTCTAATTGCCTTACCATAACCATTATTTCATCTTTACTTTGATTTTGTGTAATTATCATATTATCAATAACCCACAAGGCTTTGTTATAGTTTTCAGTTGATCCAAATACATTTTTTATTTGATCAGCTGACATATTGTATAAGTCTGCATTTACTGTATAAACACTTCCATTATTTAAAACACCACCATAATTTAAGCAATAAATGTTATTATAATTCCCCTTTGATTCCACATACCTATATAGTGGTTTTGATCCATTTATTACATATGATGTTTTTGACGGGCTAACAGTTACTGTTGCTGCCTCCACCTTTGAATTTGTAATTGCAATACTCATAAACATTACTAAAATAGTAATTACTATTAATTTTAATCTTTTTTGCATATTCATTACTCCTTTACATTTTGTAAATATTTATTTATATCTCTAAATTAAATAAATATCATACTTATGACTGTATGATATCCTTTAAACTTCATCTTCCGTAAGAGTTTGAGCTTTTTTTCATTTTTCTCAAAACTAGGTAATATTATATCATATTACTAACACAAAAACAATATTTTTCGACTTATTTTATGTAAATTTTTGTTTTTTCTTATATCCCTAGTATTACATGTTTTTTTGTTTTTTTATTAAAATTTTTACCAACTTATTTCCTTATACAAACTGATAATTCTGTAATAAAATCAAATTGAAATTTATTGTATAAAATAAATATAAATATTGATATCTATAAAATCTCAAAAGAGCAATAATATTGTACTATTCAATCTTAGATTACAATATTATTGCTCTTTTGAAAAAATTTATTTAAAATTTATATAAACTATATAAGCCATCCACCATTTACTGAAATAATTTGTCCTGTTGTATAATCATCTTCTATTAACCACTTTATACATTTTGATATTGCATTTGGATTACCAATTCTTTCTAATGGTATTTCTTGCTTAATTTCTTGTAGCTCTTCTTCTGATAAATGTGAATTCATACTTGTGTCAATTATTCCAGGTGCAATACTGTTCACTCTAATATTTGATGGTCCAAGCTCTTTTGCTAAAGATTTTGTCATTGCATCCAATCCCGCCTTTGAAACAGAATAATGTGCTTCACAAGATCCTCCTGTTATTCCCCATATAGATGATATATTTATAATACAACCACTTTTATGGTGAATCATTGATGGTAATGTATCTTTTATTGTATAAAATGCTGATGTTAAATTTGTTTGAATCATATTATTCCATTCTATGTCTGATATATCTGTAAATAATTTGATCTGCGATATTCCAGCATTATTTATTAATACATCAATTTTGTGATATTTATTGATACAATAATTAACCAAGCCTGTAACCTCAATGTGATTTGAAACATCAGCCTGATATATATCTATATTTATATTTTGTTTTAATAAATTTTCTTGAATTTTTCTTGCTTCGCTTTCTGAATTATTATAATTTAAAATAACATTATATCCATCTTTTGCAAGAGCCTCAACAATATTTGCTCCAATTCCCCTTGAACCTCCTGTAACAAGAACCACTTTAGACATTTATATCACTCCTTTTAGTAACATAACAAAAAATCAGACAAGTTTTAAACAAGCCTGATTTTAAGTATTGGAGCCACTTGTCTGAATCGAACAGACGACCTACTGATTACAAGTCAGTTGCTCTACCAGCTGAGCTAAAGTGGCATTATTAAGTTGTGGTGACCCGTACGAGAATCGAACTCATGTCTCCGCCGTGAAAGGGCGATGTCTTAACCGCTTGACCAACGGGCCTTAAAATAATATGAATGTTTAGGATTTTTTTCAATCCTAAACATTTGGTGAGCCATCGCAGACTCGAACTGCGGACAACTTGATTAAAAGTCAAGTGCTCTACCACCTGAGCTAATGACCCAAATGATTCATATTATTTTTTGTTGCATTGCTGAATGCAAGACTTATTATAAACTGGATTTTTATAATTGTCAATACATTTTTTAAATTTTTTTAAAAATTTTTAAATCTTGATTTGCTATACAAAATTTAATGCGATTGACATACTTGTTTATAACCATCCGGCATTCACAAAGATTGACAAAAATCAATCAATGCATATAGAATAACAAATTTTTCTATAAAAATCAAGTATTTTTTTTAATTTTTTTTTAAATCAATTTTCCTAAAATAATTCCTACAAATGAAAATCAAATAATAGATTTTCCCAAAATACCAAAAAAGAAGAAGGCATGAGATAATCTCATGCCTTCTTCCCTTTTGGTCCTTATTTCTTTACTAACTCCAAAATTTCTTTAGGAAGATATTTGGAAACATCCTTATTGTTCCTGAGCAATTCCATAACCATACTCGAACTGATATTTCCTAAATTACCTGCCCTAATGTAAACTGTGTCAAGTCCAGATATTTCCTCGTTAATAGATGCCATGTTTTCTTCGTATTCATAGTCCATACCATTTCTGATACCTCTAACTAAAAACGTAGAATTGTGGTCTAACGCAACATCTACAGAAAGATTATCGTAGGAGATAACTGTTACATTGTTCAAGTTCTCGCGAATAAGCACTTGCTCAATGGCTCTTTGCATTAACTCCTTATTAAATCTCCGGGCTTTTTTTGGATGGACACCAATTCCAACTACCACTTTATCAAAAAGCTGGGCAGATTTTGCAATTACATGTAAGTGTCCATTTGTAAATGGGTCGAAACTTCCTGCATAAAAACCAATTTTCATTTATAAAGCCTCCTTCAATTGTTTGGAGGTTTTACCCTCCAAGATTTTATACTTTTTGGGCAACAAAATTTATATTTTTAAAGTATAGCACGTTTCACATTATTTTGCAAATTGAATATTATTTTTAGACACAAAAAAATCGACCAGATTTTTATTTTCTGATTGATTTTTTCTCTCTGTTCTATTAGTTTGAACAGATACATCATTGGTGCAACTGGAGGGATTCGAACCCCCGACCTTCCGGTTCGTAGCCGAACGCTCTATCCAGCTAAGCTACAGTTGCATCTCAATGTATAAAATTTTATATCATTTCTCCTTTACTGTCAAGAGCTAATTTCAATCTTTTATAAAGTTTTTATCTTTATTGATTAATAATTTAACTTAAATAATATAAACCAGGACCGTCCCTCTTTTTTATCTTCAAGGACCGTCCCAAGATTTAATTTAAAAATAAAAAGGTAATAGAATAAATTCTATTACCTTTTATTTTTTAATATATATTTCTCCTTTTATGCTCTTCTTTTTCTATCAACTCTTATTTTTTCTACTCCTAAAATTACTACTGCGAATATTGCTAATATACAATTTGCAATTTGTATTCCATATGTTATACCACCTGTTTTTACTGTTATCATAATCTGAGCATTATCTATATCATCTTCATTAGGATCTTTATTTCCTGGTGTAGAATCTATATCTGGAGTATCACTTTCGTTGTAATCGTCTAATATTTCAGCTGTATTTGTTTTTGTTCCTATGTTTGTTGCTGAATTATTCCATGTTAATACTAACTTAACTGTAGCTGTTTGTCCTGGCTCTATCATTACATTTTCTAACTCATCAGTAACAACATTTCCATCTTGTTCATACCAATTTACATTATCGTTTTTCTCAAACTTAAATCCACTTGGTAAGTAGTCAATTATCTTCTTAGCTGTTCCGGCTATTTCACCTTCATTTTTAATTGTAATTCCATATTCTACTTTAATTACTGCACTTTCAATTTCGCTACGTTTTAAATCAACTTTTGTTACATTTTTATTATTATTTTCAGCTGTATTTCCTGTTTCTTTTACAGTTTCTTGTCCATTTTTAACTACAACTACTTTAGTTATATATTTACTTAAACTTAAGTCAAAATATTTAACTTTTACACTTCTCCAGTCTTGATCATCTTCGCCTTCTATCCATTTACCTGGAGTTGAATCTATATCATCAACCTTTTCTCCATCTTTATTTACTTGGTTCATTATTTGAGCTCTATTAGTTACGATTCTATCGCTGTTTTCAGGCTCTACAACTTTTAGAACAATTTGTAAATCTTTATAATCAGGAGAATCCATATTTGTTGGAATAAATGGACTTAATATATTTTCTTCTCCATTTGCTTTAGAAAGTAAAGCTGTTCTTACTGTGTTATCTTCTGTTTTTACCCAACCATTGGCAATATTTATTTCATTATCTTCTACAAATTCTAATCCTTGTGGAATTATATCTTCAATAAGCTCTGCATATTGATAAATATTTCCTTCATTGTAGACTCTTATTGTATATGTAATTAAATCATTATCTTCTACATCCAATACTTCATCTGATCTATTATAAGTATAAGTTCCATCAGCTTTGTTTGTGAATCTTGGAGTTTGTGAAGTTATTTCAGTATCATTTACTTTTGTAATAAATTTCTTTAAACTTAAATCTGGTGTTTGTTCAACATTAACAATTTCAATTTTAATATTATTATCAATAACTTTAGCAGTTACTGTTGTTGTAGCACCATTTTCTAATTCTACACTACGTATTACACTATCATTGTAAACATTTCCATCAAGTGATATTCCTGTTACTTTACATTCATTTTCAACTCTTTGTTTCTTAATATGTAGATTTAATTCTTCTTTAAGTTTAATATATTTTTTATTTGTTATTGTACTTGTATCTGAAATTTCTTTTATCTTAATTACTTCTTCAGAATCATCGAAAATTTCTTTTCTATCGATAATTACAATTTTACCATTTTTAGTTGTTTCTTCTTCTTTACCATTAATTTCGAATTTAATTCCACCAACTGCAAATCCTTTATCATCAACTTTTGATAGTTGTAAACTATAATTTCCTACTACTTCAGTATTTGTAAATTCGTATGAATCTTCGTTTTTACTCATATTTGATTTTTCATCAGATAAATAGTACCACTCTAATCCATTTTGATCTTCAACTATTCTATAACTAATAGTTGCTCCTGTGTCATCCATAATTGGTAAATTGTCAATTTCATATTTCCAAGAATTTCCATTTACACTTGAATTCTTTGTATCTATTATTATTTCTTTAGATGTTGTTGTGCTTCCTACTGTTCTATATAAAATAAATTTAATACTTTCTGGTCGTTTTTCATATGCATTGTTATTATCATCCCATTTCTTTGTTATGATAATTTTCTTTGATTGTAATTTGTTTATTAATTCTACTGTATCTGTATTTTTATCTTCTGTAAGTGTTACTGTACCATCACCTTTTACAATTACATAATCACTATTTTCTTGTGTTAATTTTTCACCTTTATCATTTGTTTCTGTTACAGTATATGTTTTATCTAATAATAAGTTTTTAATTTCTGTGGCTACACCATTTCCTGTTGCAACTGATAATACAACTTTGCTTCTATTTAATTTACCATTTGCATCAACATAATATGTTATACCTTTTTCTACGCAAGTTACAGTAAAGTAATATCTTGATTTAATTGTATTAGATATATTCTTTTCTTCTCCATCCTCTGTTACATTAAATACTGTTTTTGTAACATCAAAGCTTCCTGTTACTTGTTCATTTTTAAATATTACATATTTTTGATCACCTGTATAATTTGATTTTATTTCAATTAATTTAAAGTTTTTAATTGCATCTTCTGTTACTTCATATGAAATTTCTTTACCTGTTTCAGAATCATATTTAGGTAAGTTTTCAATTATATAATTCCATTGTGTTCCAGCAGAATTTTGATGTGTCTCTTTATCAATTGTAAATTTGTTTCTATATACTTCTTTACTATCAACATTTCCTACAACTTCTATTACAATTTGATTTGGTATAGTATCTTCATAATTATCCATTATATTTGTCCAAATCTTTTGAACTTCGATACTAACTTTATCATCTGGTACATTAAATGTATTTGTAATTCTAAAGTTATTTTTACTTGTTTCTGATGCTTTTTTAACAGTTTCACCATTTAATAATGTTGCTCCTGATACATCATAGAACTTAAAGTCATCATTGTTTGGTATTACCTCATATACTTCATAATTTATTTCATATAATGCATCATTATATTTTAATAAATCATCACAAGTATATGTCCAATTCATTTCTGCTGTTATATTTACTCTTCTAACTTCTTCTTTTGTATCTGTTCTAATTATTATAAATGTAATATATTTTGGTCTATGGCTTGATTCATATTGATTTCCAACCCATTCTTTTGTAATTGTTAAACCAACTTTTTCATTATTTTTAACTGGTGTATTTGTTATTGTTAATTTTCCTTGATCTACAGTTGGGTTATAAAATCCTGTTTCATCTGCATCTTCACCATATCTTAAGTTTTCTTCTGATATTGTATAAATAATCTTATTACCTTTTGCATCGTATTTTGGTAAGTTTTTAAATGTATATGTCCAATTGTAATCATCAACTTTATTAGCTTCAGTTAATGTTACTCTCATTGCATTTCCATTTAAATCTTTTGCTGGAGCAGAATTTGCATATAGTACAACATCTATTGATATTGGTCTATGTTCAATATTCATATCTTTATCATTCCATACCTTTTTAATTGGTACTTCTGTGATATCAGAAATTTTATTTCTTACAATTACTGTTCCATCTTTTATTTCTTTTGTTAATTCAACTGTTTTACTATTATATGAAACTGTAAGGTTTATTACATTTCCATCTTTATCTGTTATAGTAAATCCATCTTCAACTGACTCACCATCTATATTAACCTCTGTTACAGTATATTCATCTAATGCAACATCGCTTAATACTTTCTGTTCATTAGCTTTTACTGGAATTATCATTGGTGTATAATGCTCTTTTCCATCAGCATCTAAGTAGTGTCCATTTGAATTTCTTTTTACAATAACATAATATATTTGATCTGATAATTTATCTGAAACATCATCAATAACTTTTCCTTCAGTATTTAATAATTTTTTAATTATATTAATACTTCCAGTAACCTCAGTATTTGTTATTACAAATTCATTATCTCTTACTTCTTCAATTGTTCCTTGTTCGTAATTTTTAATAGTTGAAGTATCTTCTTCTACTGTATATATAATTTTATCAATACCATTATCTCTATATTCTGGTAATCCAGCTATTGTTATAGTCCAGTTATTTTCTTTTCTTAATGTATATGTATTATAAACTTCATTATCAGCTTTTAATGTTACTTTGATGTCACCTCTTAAATTGTGGCTTTCATTATCAATCCATTTTTTAGTTATTCTTAAAGATCTGCTCTTTAATTTGTTTGTAATTGTTGTATTTACATCTGAATCTGATATTGTATTTGTTTGATTTATATAACTTACTTCAAAATTAGAATTATCAGTAGTTATTTCATTTCCATTTTCATCTGTTTCAATTACTTTGTATGATCTATTTTTAGTTAATCCATTTATTACTTTACTAAAGTTGTTATTTACATTTGGACCTATTGTTAAATTAAATACAGTTTTATTTGATGATATTCCACCTTGTTCATTAACATATCCTTCTGATGTTCCATCATTTAATTGTTCTACTATGAAATGGAATGTTACTTCTGCTGTTCCTGTTATATCTGTTCCTAAATTATTTAAATATTTTTTAGTTACAGTTAAACTTCTTAGCTCTTCTGTATTTGTTATTGTTACACTATCATTTGTTGTTCCTATAACATCACTATTTAGTTTTGTATCTTTTGTATAGTTTGTTGGAACTACAATTTCATCTGCTGTGTATTTTATTTCATTTCCATTTTCATCATATTTATCTAAGTTTTCAAATGAAGCAGTCCATGTATTTGCAGATTTATTATCATCTGGAGCAGTTATTTCTTTTGTAATATTTGTATCAATTTTTTCTCCATTTGGACTTATTTTATATAATTTAATAATTATTTTTTCTGGTCTTAAACCATGTAGATTGTTACTATCATTCCAAATCTTTGTTACATCTAACTTTGTTTTCTCTATTATTTTGTTATAAATAATAACACTTACGGCTTCTGAAGAATCATTTATTGTAACTTCTTGAGTATTGTTATTATAAATAATTTCAAATCTTGATGTAAATTGGTTATCATCAGCTTTTGGTTTTCCAGTTACATCTGTTTCTGTAATTTTATATGTTGTTAAAGGTATATTTGTTATTGTTACAGATTCTCCAGCATTTAATTGAATAACCTTTACAGCCTTTGATTCTTTTCCATCGGCATCAATATAATTTCCATTATCTTTTCTAACTACAGTTACATAGTATGGTCCTTTAAATGCATCTGGAACATTTGTTATTGCATTTCCTTGTGAATTTAAAACATATTTACTAATTGTTAATCCACCTAGGACTTCTTTATTTGTTAAAGTTATAGTAACTGAATCATTTGTTGTTTCTGTTGAAACTGGCATTTGGATGTAATTTTTAATTGATTCATTTCCGTTTTTATCAAATTCTTTAACTGTATATGTTACTAAATCTGTTCCGTTTTCTTTATATTTTGTTAATCCTGTCCATGTATGTGTCCAATTACCTGATTCATCTGGTAATTTTACTTTTTCTCCAACAGCTACATTATCAGCATATAATTGAACTAATATAGAATCTGGTCTAAATCCATTTGCACCATCATTATCATTCCATACTTTATTTGTAATAACATCTATTGTATCAAGTCTATTTTTTACTGTAGTACTTGCAGATGTTTCAAGTGTTTTTAATGTCATTGTTTGATTATTGTCATATTCAACTATATAATCAGAATTTTGTTTTGTAGCTTCATTTCCATCAGCATTTACCTCTATAACTTTATATGATTTTTCAACAGCTAATCCAGATATTGTTTTACTAAAGTTAGCATCACCATTTGCACCTGTTTTTATAGAGAATATTGCTTTTGTTTTATCATTTGTTAGCTCTCCTGAGCTTGTAACATATCCATCAGATACGCTATTTGTAAATTGCTCTACTATAAAGTAGAAAGTTCTATCAGTTGTAGCTGTAATATCACTATCATTGTTAAATACTTGTTTTGTGATAGTTACATTACCAGTTATTTCTGTATTTGTAACTGTTAAATCTTTTTCTTCTTTTGTATAATGAGAATCTAAATTAATTTCTTTTACTGTATATACAATTTCTGTAACTCCATCGTCTTTGTATTTTTTCAAATTAGTAAATACATATGACCATTTATTTGAATCTGTATCAATATTATCTGCAGTTAGTGTTACAGGATCACCATATGCTACTCCATCAGCATATAATTGAAGTGTTACACTTGATGGTCTTACATTATGCTTGTTTGATGAGTCTTCCCAAATTTTGTATACTTTTTTCTCTGTTGTATTTAATGTATTTATAATTGTTGCATTTCCAGATACATTGTCTTTATCAATTAATATATTTTCATTTTCATATGTAATTTGATAATTTACTTTACTTGTATCTATTTCATTTCCAGCTTTATCAACTTCTATAATTGTATATGTTTTTCCATATGTTAAGTTAGAAATTGTTTTACTATATGTAGCTTGGTCATAAGAACCTGTTTGTATAGAATATATACAAGTAGAATCTTTATATGCTCTTACACTTCCGTCGCTTGAAACATATCCATCATTACCTTGTTTTATAACAAAGTAATATGTTCCATTTGCTGAAGATGTAATATCAGCTCCATAATTCATTACTCTCTTAGTTACTGTAATTTGTCCTACATTTTCTTTATTTGTAATTGTTTGACTTATTGTTGAACCATCATTTGTTGTGTCTCCTACAGTAACTGTATAATTAGCTTCTAAATTATCAACCTCGGCTACTGTATATGTTATTTCATTTCCTTCATCATCTGTTTTTCTTAAATCTGTAAATGTATATACCCATTTTGATAAATCACCATTTAATGCATTATTTGCAGAAATTGTTATTGTTTTACCATCAACAGGTTTACCATTTGCATATAATTGAAGTGTTATTTCTGTTGGTCTTATATTATGTTTGTTTGACTCGTCATCCCATACTTTAGTTACTGTTACATTTATTAATTTTAATGTATTAATTACTTCAAATTTATATGTTGTATTTTCATCTATAATATTATTTATTGATGGGTTATATGCAACTAGGTATTTTGAATTTGAATTTGTAATTTCAATTCCACCTGCATTTGTTTCGATAACTTGATATGTTCTTCCTAATATTAAATTATCTATTTCAAGTTTATTGTTTTCACTTGGATTAATACTCCATAATACACTAGCAAGATCGTTATATGTACTTAATGAATTTATAAATACATATGAAGAAACTTTGTTATTGCTATCATGTAACACATATTGGTTTGTTGTTGTATCTTTTATTACAAAATAGAATTTTTCATTTGTTGTTGAAGATACATCATCTTCTCTATGTTTTACAGTTTTTGTTAATTCAATTTTTCCTGTTCTTTCTTTGTTTGTTATTGTTACTACTTTATATCCATTTGAATCTGTTGATTCTACAGAATCGCCTGTTACATAATTATTTATGTTTCCTTCATTATTTCCATTTTCATCAACTTCTACAAATGTATATTCAAGTAAATTACCATTTTCATATTTAGGTAATCCTGAAACTACTGTTCCCCAAGTATCTCCATTTCCAGAAAGTTCTATTGGATTTCCATATGTTACATATGCATCTGAACTTCCAGCTGTGCGTTTCATTAATTGAACTTTAATGCTTGATGGTCTAATTCCATGGAAGTTACTATTATCATCCCAAACTTTATTTACTGTAATTTGAGTCTCTTGTTTTTCAACCCATATACCAACTTTTGCAGATTCAGCAACTAGCGTATCGCCAACTTCTCCTGTTATTTTGTTAACAGTTGTTCTATTGTAGGCAAAGTTGTTCCATGCTATTTTCCCTTCGCCTGAAGCTTCAATCCAGTTGCCTGTTGGTAATGTTGCTTTAAATACTATTTTTATTGTTTGATCTGTATCGAGTTGTATATCTTCATTAAATGCAATTCTCATATTTACATCAGAATTACTATTATATGTAGAATGCCATGTTGTAATTTCACTGCTTCCTTTATTCCAATCTGATCTATCTGAAGATATTACTCCTTTGTAATCAGAAAAATCTATTTGATATTCATCATTTCCTACTGTTTTAATTATTTGATTGTTTTCATCAACAATTTTTATTTCTGCTATCTCTTTAAATTTTAGACTAAATGCAGATTCTCTTCCTGTTGTTGTTTCTGTTGATAAGTATTTATCTCCTACATATGGTAATCTATCAATTATAACTAACTTTTTAACATATGAAGGTGAGTCATTTTTTATATTTAATGTATATTTAATATCTTCTCCAACTTTAGCCTCAATTTTATTATTGTCTGTTTCTGCACTAGAAGCTTTTTGGTAACCGTCTTGTTGCTCTTCATAAAGCTCTACTTCTTTAGAAGCTGTCGTAACATTTGCTGAACCAACTATTACATAATCTTGCGCATGCAACGCTTTTTTACCTTCAAAAGTTGTAACATCATCATTTAAATCCGTTTCATAATCTCCATTTATTATTAAATATGTATCATTAACTGCAACACTTGATTTTGCTGTGGTTCCAGGTAATTTACAAGAAATTAGAAATTCTATATATTCACCCGGCTCTAATTTAAACTCCTCATCTGTAAAATGCCATGAAATTACATTTCTTGTTTCTCCATCTACAACAGTTGTAGAATGTGTTGGCTCTATATAAGTACCATCATTTGCACTATATGTTTTACTTCCAGTTGATTTTACAACAGTAAATGATGGATAATATATAGTTTCATTTCCTGTATTATTACTATATAAATTGTCATATTCATATCCTACTGGTAACACATCTGAAATTGTGTAATCTTCTATTGCTTTTGCATTTGATGCTGTATCATTAACTGCTTTGAATGTCCATACTAAACGGCTATTTTCGTTTGCATGTTCATTTAATTTTGGATTTATACCATCCATTGTTGTAGTTGAAGATCCATATGCACCTTTGTATTTTTTAGTTAATCCAGGATATGCTTTTTCTTTAATAACATTTACTGTAGCTGTATCAGAAATAATATTATTATTGTATTGTATTGATGCTGTATTTTTTGCACTTAATGTATCTAATGAAATAGCTCCGTTAGATTTTACTAAATAATAAATTGTAAATTGACTTTGATAAAAATCTTTTCTATTTTTACTTGGTTTAATTTTTATTGTCATATTGTTTCCATTTGCTGTAACTGAATATTCATCAGTTGTATCTTCAGCATCTGTATCATTATCCTCATCTTTTACAAGAGTAGCTGTATTCCATGGATCTAAAACATTAGTTATTGCAACTATTGGCAATCCATTATATCCATCAACACCTTCTGTAACATAACTAAAGTTATTGTTTAAAACATCTTTTATTTCTATTTCATCATTTACCCAACCTTTTGTATTAAATGTAACTTTATATATTAAATAATTATCATCTAATTTACTTGCTAAAATATCTAAAGTATCAACAAAATTTTGATTTGTAGAAACATTTTCTTTTGATGTTAATGCTACTGTTTTATCAATATCATTAACTGTTTTCCTACTATATAAAGTTTCTGATTTTGCTGTATCATTTTCATTATAAATTGTATTAGTAACTTTTTGGAAATTTGTACTTGTTGTTACTAATGAAAATTCGAATGTTTTTGTTTCATCAACATCTAGTGAGAAGCCATTGCTGTCAACACCTTCTGAATACCATAATTCGTAAGCTATATTTCTCTTATTATAATCTTCAGTTGTTATTGTAACTCCTCCACCCCACCAGTCAATGTTAGCTGTTGTAAATGTTCCTTTATATACATTGTCTTTATCATAAACATTTATTCTAATATGAGCTGCATCAGCAACGCTATCTGTACCAGTTATTACATTACCACTTACTGGATCGTAATATTTTGTACTTAATCCAATTTGTTCTCCATTATCAGGTTTTTCTGTTAGTTTTACTTTTTTTATTACTTCTCCACTTGTGTTCTTAACTATTGTTCTATATACAACTGTATAATTTTCTCCAACAAGAGGTATTTTAGATTGATCTGTTTCTAATGTTCCACTTGTATTTTCATATATTTTATTTCCATTTTCATCAAATATTTTATACACATATTTTTCAAATTCAATTTCTTTTGTAGGTTTAACTTTTATAACAGCTGTTGATTCTTTCTTTAAGTTTTCAATTTTAGCTGTATTTTTTATTGTTGTTATTGTTGTAACTTTTCCAGTATTAACTGTTCCAAATACGTGTAATGTAACTAATTGACCATTTGCTAATATTGAATTTCCATTAACTGAATCAATTGTCCATGTTAATTTTACTCCGCCTTCAGCATCTTCTGTTGAAATATTTGCTGTATAATGAGTATTTTCATCATCACCAATTGTATAATATACATTTGATGGATCCCATGCTATTGTTGATGGAATTACATCGACCATTACTACATTGTTTCCAGATAAATCGTAATCATCACCTTTATTTTTTAAATACATTGTATATTCTATTGAATCACCATTATTTGCTTCTATCTCGCCCTTTGGGCTTGTTACTCTATTTCCATTTTCAATTTTATTTACATATTTTGAAAAATCAAATGGATCTTCTACAGATATTCCTTCATCATCACTTTTATCTATAAATACAGCAGTATTTAAAATCCATCCAGTAACAGTTCCATCAACTTCACATGTTATAGTAAATTTCTTGCTCTCTCCTGGCTGTAAATTAATTCCTGTAAATTTAATAACACCATTTTCATAACTTACACTCACATCTGTATTTTCGCCAATACCTGCGGAAATATATTTTACACCATTTGGTAATTCATCTGTTATTTCTTTGTCAGTTAGTGGTCCAGCGCCTGTATTTGTAACAGTTATTGTATATGTTAAAGTTCTATCTTTATCATTTGCTGGGAAATAATTTTTATCTACACTTTTATCAATTGTATAATCTTCTAATTTTTTTACTGGTATTGATACAGTTTTATCAAAGAATGTATTATTAATTTGTTGTATTTGTTCTGATGTTACTTCTACAGTCATTATTAATACTATTTTTCCATCTGCTCCTATTGTGGCTGTTCCTTTTACTGATCCAGTATTTTCATCATATTCCCAAGTTGCATTACTTACATTTTTACTTAAACTATTATCAATACTTGAACTTATATATTTTGTATTAGCTGGTATATAATCTGTATAATTAATTGTTCCTGCCTCTAGTCCAGTATTATCAATTGTCATTCTATATGTAATAGTATCTCCTTTTGTTACATAGTCAGTTACATTTCCACCATTAACAGATATTATTTCTTTATTATAACTGTATATTGGTCCTTGATCTTTTCCAATAGTAGTTGAAGCTGTAGATCTATCTGCAGTTATTGTATTAAATTGAGTAATATATTCTGAATTTAAATCATTTGTTAATGTTACCTCACTACCTTTAGCAATATTAGTTCCATTATTTTTTATTAAACTTGCTATATCAAAATCAATAGTATAATTATTTGAATGTGTAAAATCATTTATTTCATTTGCTGAATCTAGTGTATATGTTATCTTTAATTTTCTTATATTGTTTGTACCACTATCAGCTTGAATAATTGAATAATCTGCATTACTATCAGATAATCCTGTTCCCGAAACAGTTAAATAGCTTTTTAAAGTTCCTAAATCTGATATATCTATTCCAGCAGGGATATTTATAATGTCAGAAACATTCACCTTTCCATTTATTGTTGCATTTGCAGAATTACTTATATCAAGATTTCCTCTTAATATATATGTAAGTTTTTCATTCAATTCATTTCCATTCTCATCTCTTATTACTTTTCCATCAGATGATATAGTTAATTTATTGTGATTAACAATCTTTGTATTTGAATAATTTATATCTCCATATGCTGTTAAATCTGCTTCAATTAAACCACCATGTGTTGCAGAATTTGTAACCATTGTTACAGTAGTTTTATTTTCGCTATTTTTATGTCCACCTAAATCAAATGATAATGATGTACCATTTTTCCAACCTGTAACAATTAAGTCATATGCAGATTTATTACTATTATAACTGATAGTTACTCTAATTATATTTCCATTTGAATTTAATTCAATATAATCTCCATTCTTGCTTAAACCATCAATTACAAAATCAGCATTATCCATTTTAATTACATAATCTTCTCCACTATGAGATTCTGCTGATGTAGTAAGTGCAACATGTAATGTTACATCTTTTCCTACCGGTGCAGTATTAATAGTTACTCTTTGTCCACTATTATCTACAGCTTGGAACTCAAGAGTACCATCAGCAATTTTGTCATTCCCACTTCCAGCTGCATCTGAAGTGTTTTTGCTAACTTGTGTAAAAACAGCTATGCCAACAACAGCTGCAACTATCACTGCTATTAACACAATTGCTTTTATTTTGAAATTTTTAATTTTTTTCATTGATATAGCCTCCATATTTTTTATTTTATAAGACAATTATAATTATATTTTTTGCTTTGTAAAATCTAGTATTTTGTCTAATTTTATTGTATTTTTTACGGAACGACTTATTATATCAATTTGTTACAAATTTATTATATTTTCATTACACTTTATTTACACCTTCATGTAAATGTGAATTCTTTTCAATGAACTTTACCTTGACTTTATATTCCCTAAGTGTTTTCGTTTTTATGCATTTACTAAACCTAAAACTAAAATTCCAATATTATCATTATAAATTTCATTGAATTGTGAAATTGGTAGTGGATTTTCTCCTAATCCAGCTTCTACTGTATATCCTGGTCTAATATACTCTTGTATAAACCAATCTTTATATCCAGCAAAACTTGAATTGTATGGTACTTCTGTTAATAAATATCCACTTACCTTTGCAAAGTTTTCACCAATTATCCTTGCACTTTCTAGTGCTAGGTTTTGAAAATTCCAATATATTTCTTTTCCCTGTGTATGATATGCAATTACTAATTTAAAATTATTTTTTAATGTAAAATCATATATTGCCCTAGACTCTGGCTCACTAATTGGTGCTGTTCCAACATAGTTTTTAGGAGCTGGTGTTGTATACCCTTGCGAAAATTTTATTTTTTTTGCTTGTTTCCATCCAGCTGGAAATTGTAAGTTTAAATCCACACCATTTATATTTGCCTTCCAACCACCTGGAAATGGAATCTCTGGAAAATTATCTGCAATTTGAACCGCATTTTTATATGCGTTTTCCACATTTTTTATACTACCTGTGACTAAATCTACTCCATCTGGATTAACCATTGGAACTATATATAATGAAGTAGCATAATACAAAGCTTGTGCATTATATCCAAATATATTTTTATTTTCCACAAAAGCTTGTGCATACTCTTCCAAAAATTTCATAAGAACAGGACTAGTTATCCATTCATTTGCATGGAATGCAGCTGAATAAAAGACTTTTTTATTACCATTACCTATTTTTATATATGGTATAGATTTATTTAAAACACTTCTCCCAATTTCACCGATTTCTAAAAATGGATATATCAATTTTAAGTTTCGAATATCTTCTTCAAGAATATTTGAAGTATACTCCACTTTTGTATTCACAATACTCCTTACGGGGATAACAATTTCCATTCCTGGCATTATATTATATATATTTATCTTTGGATTTGCGCTAATTATTCTTTCTATACTTATATTATAATTTTCAATTATTTTATAAATATTATCACCCTGTTCTATTTTATAAACTATATATCCCAATTTAATATCCTCCTATATTTTTAGTATTTACTTAATATTATTCATTAAAGATATTAATAGCACAAAAAATAAAAGACCTCATAATGAGGTCTTTTATTGCATAGGCATTTTACTTATGTTTTTTACAATTGAGGTGTCATTTTATACATGGACTTGCAAAAATCGTCAAGTTCCATAATTACAGTTCCTGTTCTTCCGTTTTCCTTCATGATTCTGTATTTATCTCTTCCCAATTTTTCGAGAATAGCAAATGTGTCTCCAAGACTGATTGTCTCATTTTCACCAGAATCATCTACTTCAAGTGGAATTACAAACACTCCATTATACCAAAAAGCAATATCTCCTATATCTGGATAAGTGTAAAAGCTCATATACGTAAAATGTCTTACATCATAAAGATACACAAAAGAATTATAATTTTCAATTTTGATATAATATATACCAGCATCATAGCTAATCATATATTTATTATTCCCTACGGATTTCAAAACTGTAAATACATCTCCATTTGTTAAAAATTTCACGCATTTTCCACTTTCATCATAAAGCATATACAACGATTGTGTACTGTCATACTGCACCACTTGTCCAAATTCATACCGAGCAGGTGGCCATTCTATATCACCATGGCCTGCTGCTTTTTTTGCATAATATTGCAATAGCAAAATAGCATCGTCAACAGAAATAACTCCGTCATAATTGACATCGTATAATTCTTCTGTAACACTCTCGCTAATGCCCGCAGCCGTTTTAGCATAATGCTGTAAAATTCCAACAGCATCATCAACATTAATCTCATTGTCACAATTTACATCACCAACAACAAAATCATCTGCTAAAAAAGCATACGCCTTTGTGCTCATGGTAGAAACCACTGTCAAAAAAATAAGAATCACCATCAAAATACTCAACAAAACTTTTGCCTTTTTTCTCATTTTACTCTCCTTTTTAACATTGCCTATGCGGTTTGCCTGAACAGACTTTTATTATATCACCATTTAACATAATTTGTCAATTAAGCAATGCAAGTAAAACCACATTGTGTCACAACACAATGTGGTTTTCATTTATAAGGTTTATTATTTCTTACTTTTTCTTTTTACAATAATTATTAAACTAATCGTTGATATTGTTAATACAACAACTGAAACAATTATAGTATCTCCAGTTTTTACAGCTGTTTTTATATCTCTTATTATTTCTTTCGAATTTCCATTTTTTATATCATCTATTACATCATTTACTGTTTTATTAATTTTAAGCTCTACTACCGCATTATCTTCATTGTCTTCAAGTGTTGTTTCATCAAAGTTTGCTTCATTTTGAGTATCTATTATTTTAACATTATTAACTTTTTTACCTTTATTTTGAGTATCATTTTTCCATTTTAGTACTACAACATATTCTTTAGATTCCCCTGGATTTATTAATTCAGTTTCTAATACATATTTTCCATCAACCAAATTCCATTCATCTGCATTCTCCTCTGCAAATTCAAATCCATCAGGTATATTTTCTTCTATTATTGCCTTTCCAGCTAATTTTTCTGTATTTGTAACTTTTATTTTATACTCAACTTTTATTATTGTATTACTTACATTTTTATATTGTAATGTTATTATTGGCATTCCTGATTCAATTGTCTTTTCTTCATTATTTACTATTATTTTACTAATATCTTTTTCAATTTTGAAATTAAATTTAACTTTTTTATAATAATAAATTACTACAGTTTCTTCTTCAGACAATTCACCTTCACTATTATTTGGATATTTTTCCTCAACTAATTCATAATATTTTATATTTGATGGTTGTGTTTTATATTTTTCACCTATATATCCACTTTCAGTTGTATCTTCTGTTAATGGTTTATCAGTTTCATCCTCTAAGTTCTTTACAATAACTTTACCTGGAATTCGTTTAAATTCTACTTCAATATGTTTATCTTCTTGCATATTTTTAAAATACTCTTCCGGTATTCTTACATTTTTTCCATCCTTAGTCATATTGTCATCATTAATATAATCAATACTTACGCCATTTATTTTTATTTGTTTTATTTCAAATCCATAATCAGGAATTATATCAATTGCTTTTGTATTATTATTACCGCGTATTACAGATTCATATGGCATTTCATCCTCTCCAGTTATTGTTCCACCTTTTTTCACTAATATATTTCCATCTTTATCTACTAGCTTAATTTCTATTACATCTGTTGTTATCTTAAATTCTTTATTATACCAATATATTACAGTTATATCATCTTCTGTCATTTTTCCTTTATTATTTGTTGGCTCAGGATCCGCTGGTACATAACCTTCAATATCTGGTCTTGTTTCATTATAATCATCATTCACAAATCCATTAATAATTTTTGTATCAATTTTATCAATGTTTTCTTTTGTATATGCATCCTTATATTCAACAATTACTTTTGCTGGTATTCTTTCAAATTCTACTACTACATGTTTATCTTCATTAACATCTTTGAAGAATGCAGTTTCACTACTATTATCTGTTCCAGATTTAATAATTACTTTTTCACCATCTTTTTCTAGTTGATTTAAATCATATTTAATACCATTTATTGTAATTTCTTTTATTCTATAACCTTTATCTGGACTTATTTCTATTTGCTTTTTATTATATCCCATCTTGTTTATTTTTTCATATATTGTTTCTTTTTTACTTCCATCTTCAGATGTTATATATTCTTTAGAAATAGTTCCTCCGTCTACCTTCTTCGTCTCATATTCATTTGTTTGATTATTAAATATTTTTTCATCATGTGGTTTTACTTCAGTAGTTACATTATATTGTTTTTCATAATAATATCTAACTTCAACAACTTCATTTTGTTTACATATAACATCTTTATTGTTTTCATCCTTTGATATTATTACTATATTTTCTTCCTTAGTTTCTGGTCCATTTACAAAAATCATATTTTCGTAATTTTTTCTAGAAGTTTTTATTGTTTCACCTACATATCCAGAAATAGTTTCTTCATCAAGAATTTTTCCTTTATTCAAGGTTAAACCATCTTTTATATCACTTTCGTCTATTTCAATATGTTTTACAATTATTCCAGATGAAATTTTTTCATACCAATAAATTATAGTTAAAGTATCCGCATACATTGTACCATTTACATATGTTTTATCATTTGTTTCTACTCCATTATATTTATTCATTGCTTCTTTAATATCATCTGTTATACTATTAGATTCTGCTGTTTTATAATTTGTTATGGCTTTTCTTGAAGTTTCAAAGTGCTCTCCTTCATATCCTGTTATTTCTTCATAATCTTTTCCATCTGATGTCTTATATAATACATTTTCTGTACCTTTTTCTAAATATTTTATTATTACATTAGATTTTTTACGGAATTCAACTTCAATGTGCTTATCACTTTGCATTCCATTATTTCCATCTGTTAAATATTCTTTTGGTAATATTACACTGACATCATCTTTTTTTGACAATTTTGTAATATCAACCTCTACTCCAGTAGTATCATCTTTACTATTTTTAATAACTATTTTTACTACTTCATATTCAACTGTATTTCCTTGATCATCAGTTGTTTTTGATGGTATTATTTTAATTTCTTTTTGTGGTATATCTCCCTTAAATACTTTTTCATAAGGTGCTTCATCTTCACCACTTATTTCTCCACCTTTTACTGATTCTTTTTTATCACCATTTTTATACACTTCAGAATGTTCAATTACATCTGTTGTTATTTTAAATTGTGATCTATAATATACATTTATTCTATTTTGCTCTTCATTTTCAGTTATAGTCAATTTTGTTTTATTTCCATCACCTGCTGGTGTTACTTTTTCAAATACATAACCTTCTGCCTTATCTGGATAATCTGTTATTATCGTTCCATATGTTGCTTTTTGATCTGTTATTGCATTTGATACCTTTTCAACACCATCATAATAATAGTGGATACTGTAGTTGTATGATCTATAATTATAGTAATAATATACATTAAGCTCTCCATTAATATATCTTCCACTTATTTTACCTGATACTGATTTTAATTCATATATATTTGCCACATTATTGCTTTCTTTTGTTGAATATACTTCTCCAACATAGTCATTTTTTACTTCATTTTCTACAACTTTTCCATCTTTAGAAGGAACTTTAACTGCAGTATTGCCATATTCTTCACCGGTACCTTCTATATAATGATGTACAGTTACTGTTCCCATTGCTGGTTCAAATTCTACAATTATGTGTTTATTTTCTGTTACATTTGTAAATGTAGTTAATGTTACATTTTCATTATCATCTTTTGTTGCGTTTATTTCAGCATTATCTACTGCATCTTTTCCATATATTATTGTTTCGGTTTTAATTCCAGAATCATTTGTACTTTGTAATTTTATTTGTTTTACAGTATAATTTTCATCTGGTTTTGCAATTATTGTTTGAGTACTATTTTCATTTTGCTTTACTGTTTCAATATATTTTATTGAATTTTGCTCTGGATATTTTTCACTGTAATCTCCAGTTATTGTACCACCTTCAACTTGTACTTCTACTTTTTCATTTGTTAATGAATCTGTTCTATTTTCTGTATGTTTTTTTACTTGAGTTGTTATTGTATGACCTTTTGTATTGTAATAATATGTTACTTCAGAATTTTTATCAAAATGTAATGTTTCATCTATTGTAGCACCTTCTTTTATGTCTGTTACAACATTGACGAAATTATAATTATTTATTAAATCATTATAATTTTTGTTTTGATCAATATCAAATTCAGCGTTCGCAGTTATTTTATATGTATTATTTTGATTATCAATTGATACTATTGGTGCATATGAATATTTTTCATCATCTTTTAAAGATGTACTTGTTCCTTCTAAATAATGATGAACTGTTAGTGTTATATCTTTTGGTTCATAATAATATGTAATCTCCTGTGTTTCCGCTTTAAATTCACCTGTTGCATTTTGTGGGATAACATATTCATTATTTTCATCTTTTTCAAGTGTAACATCTGTTAAGTCTGTTTTTGGAGATGTTGTATATTGCTCTCCTACTGGTTTTGATTGAGTTTCATCTGGTGCAACTGGTATTGTTGTGTATGTTCCGTCTGTGTTTTTTAGGTAGTGGTGAACTATAATATTTCCAGCTTTTTTATTTGTAAGTTCCATATCTACTGGTGCTCTATTTGTTGCAATTCTGTATGCTGTTTTTCCAGCAATTAATATTGTATTCCCTTTTGCATTAATAATACCTCTATCACTTACAAATGCTACATTTTTTACTTTAAAATCTTTACTTAACTGAATAATAGCATATTCTGAATCATTTGTAGCATTAAATGTATAGCCATTTTCCCCAGTACTTTCATCAATCTTTATACTATTATTTGCATCTATTTTTTCCATTGAAATAACTATATCTTCATTTTCAAGTAATTTTAATCCCACAGAAAGATAAGATCCTCCATCAAATCCAGCAGCTTTTACAATTTTTCCGTCTTGATTGTATTCCATAACAATTATAGTTGATTCAGACGTATCTTTAGCATATTTGTTTTCAATTACTATATCTTTTCCGTCAGCAGTATATTCTGATGAAATAGTATATGGTGATTCTTTAAATATAAAACCTATAACAATATAATTACCATTTTCTATTTTTTCCACTTGTCTATCATAGTGATTGTTCATATCGTCAGGAATATTTAATTGAACCGTTGAATCATTACCATCAAAATCTACAATATACGGTATAAAACCTACAAAGCCACCATCTCCAAATGTTTTTACTGAAAAAATATATTTATTCTCATTAAGTTCTACATTTAAAATCTCATAACTTTGTAAATCATTTCCTGATAATTGAATTGCTCTAATTACTTTTCCATTTTTATTATAATGTATAATTGCATTTCCAGTAACACTTATTTTTTTGTGTGATTCTGTATCATCTTCACTAAATTCAACATTATCACTAAACGAACCATTTATAATATATGATCCATCTTTTAAAGTTTTTATCCAAATGATTCTACCAGATTTTTGATAATCGCCTATTCTTTCTACACTTGTTACTTTTCCATTTTTATTTAATTTTATTATTATTGGGCATGTACTTCTGTTTAATGCTTCTATCGTAATGTCTTCTTCTGAGTTTTCTATTATATCTTTACTTATAGTTAAATCTCCACCTATATAGCCAACAGCATAATACATACCATTTGAAACTTCTTCTATGTCAAATATATCTACATATCCGCTTTTAGCTAATGTCGTTTCCCATTCAAGTTCATTTTTCGAATTATATTTAGATATTATATCAAACAATCTATCATCTTGTTTTTTGATATTTATATGTCCACCATCAGATGTTACTTTATTACAAGAGTGTCCAACTAGAACACCTACATCATCAGCCTTCCACGCTTCGGTTATATCAGCATTTTTTATCTCAAATGTTTTGCTCCATGCTTCATAATAATATCCATCAGGAGATTGAACCTCTTTTATAATATATTTTCCAATAGGAAGGTTTGCTACAACTTGTCCATTTTCATCACTTTCAATTACATACAATTCATTGCCATTTATATTTTTTAAACTGCCTAGTATATTTCCGTCAATATCTTTTGCAGGCTCTTCAATAGTATTATCATCCTCTGATGTTATTTTACTTATTGTAAATTTAGCTCCTGGTAGAATGTCACCTTCTTCATTTTTCTTAGTTAATACAAATGGCGATTTTCTTTCAAAAATTACCTGTATATGAATATCTTCAACTACATTTTTAAATGTATCTAGTATTACATTTCCATATTCATTCTCTGTAAAATCATTATATTCTTCGTTATTTATTATTATTTTATCGACTTTATAATTTGAAAATGGTTTCATCTCTATATTTATAGTTGAATTCTCGCCATGTTTTACGCTTTCAACAAATTTTATGTTTTCATTTTCTGTATTTTCTCCAGAAATTGTTCCTACAGATCTGCTTCCTTCTGAATTTTCCAACACCTCTGTTGTTATTTTATAATATTTATATGGATTTTTTATTTGAATTCTAACAACTTCATTAACAATCTCATCTGGAGTCTCATCTGGAGTCTCATTGTTTACAAATTCAAGTGTTGGATACTCATCTTCAACATGTACCCAATTTGCTATAATATCTTCTTGGTCTACACCGGCTTGTAATAAATCTACAAAATCTTGTGATTTCATATATTCTTCTGATTTAGGAATTACACCACTAACCTGATCTGATACATCACATACTCCAGGAAAACTACTTCCACTTTGATAAAAATCATTTAATATTCCATCCACACTATCACCAAGAGTCGTACCTACAATATTTCCACCATTAGTACAGTTTAATTTACCAATGTTATAGCAATATCTAACATATCTTATTGCATCTCCACATATTCCACCTACACCCGTTGTACCTGTAATATCACCTGTATTGTAGCATTGTCTTATAACGCATGAAATATAAGCACTTCCAACAATTCCACCTACATGATTTTTTCCTGATATATTACCAGTATTATAGCACCCGATTACAGGACCATTTGAACCATATGCCGCTATTCCAGCTACTACCTTTTCTTTTCCTAATATATTACCAGTATTATAGCACCCAATTACAGGGCAACTTCCATAGCCTACTATTCCACCTATATAACTACGTCCTGATATTTCACCAATATTATAACATCTATTTACTGCTGAATCTCTCCCGGCACTTGATCCAACTATTCCACCTGCATCGTCATATAAAGCTATAACTTTACCAGCATTATAGCAATTTGTTATAACACCATTTCTAAAAACCCTTCCAACAATTCCACCTACATAATTTTTTCCAGTAATATTTCCATTATTATAGCAATTATATATTTTCGTGTTATCTTCAACATAACCAGAAATTCCACCTACGTAAGTTGTTTTATTAGCAATTATATTTGCACTATTATAGCAATTGTATATTATAGAACTATTACTACTTCTAATTAAAGCACCAGCATAAACTTGTTCTTCACTATGAATCTCTCCACCATTCAATCCTAAATTTGCTACCTTGGCATCAGAAATTTTTCCGAATAATCCAGCATACTTGTTCTGATATATATTCTTAATTTCATATCCATTTCCTTCAAAGTTACCAGTAAAGTTATTTCCTTCACCTATTGAAATAAACCCAATTCCATTTTTATTTGTTAACTCAGCTTTTATCCCCTCTATGTTTCCATCTTGGTTGTAATCACCAAATTGTGTGCTATTTTTATCTTTGTATGAATTATCATCTTCAAAATCAAGTGTTCTTGTTAATTCAGCAGAATAACCATTTCCTAAATTTACATCATTAGAAAATTCTACAAGGTCTTCTATATAACTAATTTCTCTTACTCCAACACATGCATCATACTTATTTTCCTCTGGTATATCATAACCATATGGAGCCTTAACCTCTGTTATTCTATAATTACCATATTCAAGATTTAATCTAATCAATCCATTTTCATCAGATTCAACAACCCTTACTTTCTTATTATTAATTGTATCCTCATATCCAACTAAACTTCCGTTTACGTCTTTAGCATCATATAAAGTTTCATTTGAATCTTTATCCTTTATTATCTTTTTAACAGTAAATTTCGCACCACTTAAAGGATTTCCATTTTCATCTGTTTTTGTTACCTCATAATTATATTCATCTGTTGGATTAACAAACCAAACTGCGATATGTTTATCTTCTGTCATTTCAGTAAATTGTGGTAGTGTTACACTTCCATCATCATTTGTTGTAAATTCCACTATTTGATTATTTATAGTTATTCTTTTAACTTTCCATCCACTTTCTGGAACTGCTATAATTGGCAATTTACTATCTTTTTTATACTCTACAGTTTCATATGGATTACTATCTTGTCCACTTATTGTGCCTTTTCCTTGTTTTACTTCTGTTGTTATTTTATATTGTTTTTTAGTGTTTTCAATTGTTATTTCACTTTTTTCTGGAATTTCAGCATCTATATTTTCATTGCTTACTACTCTTATTCCAGCATATAATAATACTTTACCAGATTCCGTTTCGTTAACTCTACTTCCACCAAAAACAATATATCTACCATAAGAATCAATTATAGAATTTTCTGTATTTAGTTCATTATCTGTTGAATTTAATGCATACACCAAATTTCCATTTTTATCAAATTTCATAACAACAGTTCCAATTGTCAAGTCCTGATTTTTTCCATTTATTTCTATTGTTTCATCCATATGTTCATTTCCAAATGCAATAGCCCCTCCATCTGGTAGCTTAGCTGAATTAATTAGCTCTATTGATTTACTATTCAAACTTGTAGCCCATATATAATTTACATTTTCATCACATACAAATATTGAAGAATTTTTTAATTTTACATTTCCTTGTTGTTGAGTTGTTACTTCTGTTTCTGAATCAAACCAACCAACATTTGAATAATTTATACTTTTTACTCCACTTCTATTGTATTTTTTTAACTTATTTGTATATTCACTATTATTTATGTTTGTATAATCATATATTTCTAAATCATCGTTTAGTTCTAATACAAACTCTCCAGTTGTAACAATTCTATCACCATTTTCAGTACTTATATTTATATTTTTAGTTGATTCATTTTCACCTTCTTCTAATTTTCCAATAATCATATATATATAATTATCTTGCATCATATCTTCTTCTACTGTAATAGCCTGAAATCCTTCTAACTTTTGCATTAAATTTATTGATTTAATTAATTTACCATCTTTGCTGTATTTACTTATATATTGACTTGCTTTTACAATACAGTCATTATTTTTATCTATATAAACATTCGAAGCAAACATTTCTACTGTATTTGCCCATATTACATTTTCAAAATTTTTATCATATTTCAAAATAAATGAATCTTCAGCTGGTATATTTATATTTTTTCCATTAATATCTGTTATATTAAGTTCATCATAAGCTAAACCAATTGCAATATAACCATCACTAACTTCCTTTATATCTTTAAAATATGATTTTTCTTTCCAATCAACCTTTTTAGCAATTTTATAACTTTCGCCTTTAGGCTTAGTATCACCTATTCTAAAAGTATATGTTTTATTATTTTCTTGAATTTCATATCCTTCTGCTGGTTGTATTTCCTCTATACAATATAAACCTTCTGGTAATCCTGCTGTTATTTCACCGTTTTCATTTGTTGTTACAGCATAATAATTTGTACCATTTATATTCTCTTCTGTTCCAATAATATTTCCTAAAGCATCTTTTGCAGGCTCTTTTTTAGATACTCCATCTTCATTATATGTAATTTTATAAATTGCAAACTTAGTATTTGCTATAGGTAGTTTAGTATTACTATCAATTTTATTTATTTTAAACACAGGTGAATTAGTTAAAATTATACTAATTTTGTTATTATCTACTGTTATTGCATCATCACCTTTGTCTAACATGTTTTGACCTTCTAAAACATTTACTTGTAATCCATTATTATTAGATACTTGTATTTTCATTGGAGTAGACTCTAATACATATCCATCTGCTGGAATTTCTTCTGTTATTGTATATATTCCATCAATATTTTTGCCTTCAGCATATTGATATAATCCAGATAAAGAAATTTTTCCTTCACTATCAGTTTCAGCTCTTTGGCTAAAATCTTCACCTTCAATAAAAAATTGAACACCTGATAATTTTTTATCTCTATTGTTTTTTTCAACTTTAATTAGCTCTAAATCATATGTAGGAATTTTTTCATCTGATACCTCAACAAATAATGTTACACCATCTTTGTTATCTTCAATTCTACCAATATTTGTTTGTAAATCTCCATTTTCATCTTTTGTTACACATATATCAAAAGATTCATTTAAATAATATCCTTTAGCATATAGCTCTTTTACTGTATAATGTTCGTTTAATTTTAAACCGGTTAGCTCTAAAATACCATCTAAATTTGTTAGTTTTATTTCATCAAAGTTGCTTCCAGTTACCTGATATTTTACGCCAGCTAAATTATTGTTTTGTGTATCTTTTTTATTTAGGTTTAAAGAATACTTAATATCATCTTCAACATTAAAATTAACTGTTTCGTTTTCTTGATTTATTGAATAATTTTTATATCCTGCACCATTACTTAAAACTTCTAAGGATATTTCACCATTTTGGCTATTTTGTATTGCCTTAAATTGTAGCTCTCCTTCAGACAAATCATATCCGTCAACAGAATATAGCTCTTTAATTGTATATATTTTATCTAAATAAATATTATCTAATTTTAGCTCTCCACTTGCATTTGTTCTTCTAATTATATTTTTTTCTTCATTATCAAAAATTCCATGTATATTGTAAGTAATACCTTCAATTTTTGTATCTTTTAATGATCTATATTTAGTTAATACTACATTATATCTTGATCTATCTTCAACTTTTACAAATACATTGTCATTATTTATACTATTATTTTTGTAACCTGCGCCATTTTGTAAAACTTGCATTTCTAGCACTTTAGTAGTATCATTTTCAACTACTTTAAATTCTAAAATTCCAGATGATAATTCATAATTGTCTTCACTTTTTATTTCACTTAATTTATATGTCTTTCCTACATGTAATTCTTCAAATACCAATTGACCATTAGAATTTGTTAATTCCATATATGATTCATAATCATCTGAATTTGCTTCTCCGCTTTCTAATAAATATAATGCATTTTTTACTGTTTTATTTGTTCCTATTTTGTCTTTTTCAAGTGTTAAATTATACTTTCTTGTTATACGGAAACCTAGTTTGTTTGGCTCTGTATAATCAGCTAATTTACCATCTGGTGTGTCCAAATTAAAGTATACTGCATGAGCTGAATATGCAACTTTTTCGTAGCTTATTCCTTCTGGTATAGATATATCATATTTAAATGTTATTTCATCACCCTTGCTCATTACAAATTCACCTAAATCAATATAATATGATTTTATATCAGTCCAATTTGTAACTTTACTTTCTTCAACCCAATTATTTCCACTATTTGTTAAATCATTTGTAACTTTTTCATTTGTTGAATAATATATTTTTATATTATTTTTTAATTCTTCTAATTTTTCAGCTGAAAAATCACCATTTATACTTTTTGCACTATCTAGTACTATTTTATTTTTTAATAAAGTTGTAAATTCTGAGCCTAAACTTCCTTGTGTTATTACATATGTATTTCCTTCAAAAGGAAGTTTACCTAAAATTTTAGTATCGCTTATTGTATTAGAATAATTATTTATAAAGTTTAAATTTATTTGAGCACTTCTTTGAGAGCTTTTAACCTCTGCAATTTTTGGTGCTATTGTTATTTCATTATCTACCTCATCATCATAATTTGTTGTTGTTTGATATGTTAGTAATCCTGTTGGTGCTATAAATTGAACCTCACATGAATCTGTGCCAACACTTTCTTCAACATTTCCATTACTATTTACATCATACTTATCTACTATTTTTGTTTCGTAATTTTCATAATATGCATTATATGCATACAATCTAATTTCTTTAGTAGCCGTAGCCATTTTTGAATTTGGTGTTATATTACAATAAATATTTATTGAATATACACATGGTGATGAATTTTCTGTTAATACTTTTATAAAATATTTTCCATTATTTTCAAAAATATTATAACCTTTTATTTTTACATTATCATTGTTAGTTGCAATAGAGCTTATTTTCATTAATGTAATTCCCTCAGGCATTTCAATTAAAAATTCACCATTTTTCCATTTTGACTCATTATAATTTTCAGAAACAGTTCTTACTATTATTGCTACATCTTTTGTCTCTTCTGTAGTAGGAATTTTTGTTTTTCCTATTGATACATATGCTCTAGATTCTTCGTCTTCATAATATGCAACTTCTGTTCTATTTTCTGCACCAATTTCATCTGAATTTTCATTATATACTTTACCTGTTAAATTTGTATACATTAAGTTTAATTTGTCAAATTCTTCTTTTGATTGTTTACTTGCCAAAACTTTATCATTAATTTCCTTTACATTATGAATTATTAATGTAGTATTTTGTGCAGATTCACTTGTTTCAATTCTAATATTTTTTACAGGATCTTTATAATAAAAAGGTGATTCTTTAGAATATTTATCCCATGTTTCGGCTGTAAATGATGCAATTAGTGCATCTTCACCAGTTTTATCATTATCATATACTTTTATATATCCATTTTCACCTAACATTGCTTTAGCATTTTCTATATAAATTCCTATATTTGTTGTGCAATCATCTAGTGACTTATTATTATTTAATTCATCTGATTTTGTATATGTCATTACTGTTTTGTTTATTGTTCCAGATGACCCTCTTCTGAAAATCCATCTTACATCATAAGTATCTTTTTCTTCTAATTCAATATTATTGTATGCTCTTATAGCATTCTTTTTAGATACCTCATATCTATCATATGGATAAGCAACATATTCTCCTATTTCCGTATCAAATTCGTATACATCACCTAAAGGTTTTTCATATGTTATTGCAAAACTTTTTTCTGCTACATTAGATTTTGTTATATTTACTGCAATTTCATTTTTAAATTCTTCTCCAGGGTTATTATATGCTGTATAATAACTTTGAACTGGAATTGTCAACACAACACTTTCTCTTGCAGATTCATTATATATTTCTTTTGGATATGAAACATTTATTTTATATGTATTAGAATTAGAAAGTGATTTAACTATATTGCCTTCTGAATCAACATCTGCTTTTCTTGTTAATGTCAAAACCTGTGAATCCTTATCAAAGTTTGAAATAATATCTTCACCTTCAGCCGAAGCTTTTAATGCTGATAATCCTTTTACTTTAGGTAATTTTACTGTAACAACATTTGAATCTAGTAATAATTTTTGTAAATAATATTGTGTTTCTTCTGTCTCAATTTCAAAACTCAAATCAACATTTCCTGTTGTTTTATTTACAATATTTTCGTTACTATAATTTAAAATATCCTTTGTTGTTATTTTTGATGTTGATGTTCCATACCAATCCATTGTTAAATTACATGTTTTATTTAATGGAACTTCAACTTCATTTCCGTCCTCATTCTCATACACAAATATTCCAGAAAAAACAACAGTATTATCATTTCTTGAATAATCATTTACATTTTTTATTTTAGATTTAACCTTTGCTTCTATTAATTTTTGTGTACCATTTTCCACCTTTGGAACAAAGTTTATTTCTTTAGTATCAGAATCAATATAATTTTTGGAGATTACATCATCTGCAACAATGGCAGTATCTAATCTAAAATTTTGTCCATTAATATTTATTTTTCCATCTTTTAAATAACCTTTTGAAAGGACACTTAATCTAAAATACAACTGTGCAGAATCCGAAACTTCTCTACATGCTCCATCTACTTTTTCTGCATTTCCATCATTATTTAAATCTTGTGTAAAAAAAGTACTAAATTCTACGAAATCACAAACATTTCCATCTGTAGAATTAACTTTTTCGTCAGTTACCTCATTATATGTCATTGATTTTAATGTTTGTGCATTAAGAATTTTAGAATTTTTTTTTAATTCTATGTTTATTAAAATTGCACTAATAAAGATTATTCCTATTAGTAATATTGTTAATGTTATTATATTTTTTCTTTGTTTCATATTTACCTCCAGTATAGTTATTTGGTTTAATAACTATACATATATATACATATATATTGCAACTTAATAATTTTTTTATTTTTTGAGGATTTCTCTACGCAATTATACCTTTATAACAAATATTACATTATTATTAAATTTATATTACAGAAATATATATTCATATATCAAAAAAAACGATTATTAATAAATTAATAATCGTTTTTTTATTATTTATTCATCATCAGAAACTACCATTTTTTCATCATTTACTGTATCAACATCTTGTGACATTTCATCGTCATTTGATTCAGTAGTTTCATCATCTTGCTCTGTTTTTATTTGTGTATCTTGATATATCTTCATACCTGTTCCAGCAGGAATTAATTTACCTATAATAACATTTTCTTTTAGACCAATTAATTCATCTGTCTTACCTTTTATTGCAGCTTCTGTTAATACTTTTGTTGTCTCTTGGAATGATGCTGCAGATAAGAAACTTTCTGTTGCAAGTGATGCTTTTGTAATACCAAGTAATACTCTCTTACCTGTTGCAGGAGTTTTTCCTTCTGCTATAACTCTGTTGTTTTCATCTTCAAAGTCATACATATCAACTAAAGATCCAGAGAACATATTTGTATCTCCATTATCTTCAACTCTTACTTTCTTAAGCATTTGTCTTGCTATTAATTCAATATGCTTATCATTTATATCAACACCTTGGTTTCTATAAACTTTTTGAACTTCAGTAGTTAAGTATTCAAATACTCCTGTAGGTCCTTTTATTGCTAAAATTTCTCCAGGATTTATAGAACCTTCTGTAATAGGATCACCAGCTAATACCTCGTCTCCTTCTCTTACACGTAATTTAGATCCGAATGGTATTACATATTCTTTTGCTTCATGTTCACCTTTTATAACTACTTCTTTCTTGTTCTTTTCTTCTTTAATTCTTACTGTACCATCAATTTCTGAAATTATAGCTAATCCCTTTGGTTTTCTAGCTTCAAATAATTCCTCGACTCTAGGAAGACCTTGAGTAATATCAGCAACACCGGCAACACCACCAGAGTGAATTGTTCTCATTGTAAGCTGTGTACCAGGTTCACCAATTGATTGAGCAGCTATAATACCTACGGCTTCACCAATACTTACTTCTTGACGAGTAGCAAGACCCATACCATAACATTTAGCACAAACACCATGTTTTGTTCTACATCCAATAACTGAACGAACTGTAACTTTTTCAATACCAGCTGCAACAATTTCAGCTGCTATTTTGTCATTAATCATTGTATTTGTATCAACTATTAATTCGTTTGTTTCTGGATTTACTATATCATTTAATGAATATCTTCCTACTAATCTTTCCTCAAGTTTTTCAACAACTTGATTTCCATCTTTTATTGTAGATACTTCAAGACCATCTTTAGTTCCACAATCTTCTTCCCTAACAATAATATTTTGTGATACATCAACTAATCTTCTTGTTAAGTATCCTGAATCGGCTGTTCTTAGGGCTGTATCAGAAAGTCCTTTACGAGCTCCATGGGCAGCGATGAAATATTCAATTGGGCTTAATCCCTCTCTAAAGCATGATGTGATTGGAATTTCAACAGTTTTACCTGTTGTACTTGCCATAAGTCCACGCATACCAGCAATTTGTTTTAACTGGTCTAAGTTACCTCTGGCTCCAGATTCACTCATCATGTAAACTGGGTTTAATTTTTCGAAGTTATTTTTCATTGCAATTTTAACATCATCTGTTGCTTTACTCCAAATTTTAATAACTGCATTATAACGTTCATCGTTAGTAATTAAACCACGTTTATATTGTTTTGTTATATTATCAACTTGTTTATATGCTTCTTCAATAATTGTTTTCTTTTCTTCTGGTACTTTAACATCACTAACTGAAACTGTTATAGCACCAACAGTAGAATATTTGTAACCTGTTGATTTAATATAATCAAGTAATTCTGCTGTTTCACTTAATCCATGAACATTTATTGAGTTTGCAATTATTTTACCAAGATTTTTCTTTGTTACTACAAAGTTTATTTCTGGTTCAAATTCTGTTTCTGGATTTGTTCTATCTACAAATCCTAAATCTTGTGGAATTCCTTTGTTATATATAATTCTTCCAACTGTAGTTTTAACTTTTCCAAATCTTTCTACACCATTTTCATCTACTTTTCTCATTTTTACATATATACTTGCATGCATTCCTAAGTCATGGTTTTCATGAGCTATAACTGCTTCTTCTGGAGAGCAGAAATAGTTTCCTTCACCTGGTTCGCCTTCTGTTTCCATTGTTAGGTAATATGCACCAAGAATCATATCCTGAGTAGGTACTGTAACTGGTTTACCATCTTGTGGTTTTAAAAGGTTGTTTACAGATAACATTAAGTATCTTGCTTCTGCTTGTGCTTCTGGTGATAAAGGTAAATGTATAGCCATTTGGTCACCATCGAAGTCAGCATTGAATGCTGTACAAACTAATGGATGAAGTTTAATAGCTCTACCTTCAACTAATACTGGTTCGAATGCTTGAATACCAAGTCTGTGTAGTGTAGGAGCACGGTTTAACATTACTGGATGATCTTTTATAACGTCTTCTAATATTCCCCATACTTCTGGGTGCAATCTTTCTACCATTCTTTTTGCATTTTTAATATTATGTGCTATTCCTCTTCCAACTAATTCTTTCATAACAAATGGTTTAAATAGCTCAACTGCCATTTCCTTTGGAACACCACATTGATATATTTTAAGCTCTGGTCCAACAACGATAACTGAACGTCCTGAATAGTCAACACGTTTTCCTAATAAGTTTTGACGGAATCTACCTTGTTTTCCTTTAAGCATATCTGATAATGATTTTAAAGGTCTGTTTCCAGCACCTGTTACAGGTCTTCCTCTTCTTCCATTATCAATTAATGCATCTACAGATTCTTGTAACATTCTCTTTTCATTTCTTACTATAATTTCTGGAGCACCAAGCTCTAATAATCTTTTTAATCTGTTATTTCTGTTTATAAC
>ULMK01006319.1_pt1 | contig 42962 bp, 36 predicted proteins | sample 1951621 | NCBI WGS metagenome assembly ULMK01 (sample SAMEA4835547, study PRJEB28245) | human gut metagenome | biome: gut microbiome; material: fecal sample | place: Denmark | collected 2008
TTCGCTGAATAAGATTACTCAAAGCAACAATTTACTTACAAAGAGCGTTAAAGATTAAAAAATTGTAGAGAAGGAAGTGATTTACTAATGTTAAATAATATTATTGGGTTAGATCTACATATTCATTCATATGCTAGTAAATATAAAGAACCAACATATGAAAATGGAGAATCATATGTTGAGCACTCTACTAAAGAAAATATAGGGGTCTTATTAGGAAAACTTATTGAAAGAAAAATAACCTTATTTTCAATTACTGATCATAATAGGTATGATATTGATTTATATAAAACAATTATCAAACAATTAAAATTAGAAAAATATCAGGCGTTAAAGTTACTCCATGGTATAGAATTCGATGTCAAACTTGATGAAACAAAAAGACCTGCTCATATTATTGCTATATTCAATGTTCAAGATGAAGCTGATATGAATAATATTAGTAGTGTATTGAGTAAGAATATGCTAATGAATAAAAATGATTTTTATAAAAAAGAAATTTTCGAAACATTATTAAAGAAAATAGGGTTAGAAACAATTTTAATAGTTCATCAGAGATGCAGCTTAGAAAGAGATAATGGTAAGCATAATTCATTAAGCGAGAGTGTTAGTAATCCATATGAAATTATAGAAATAGGATATATAAATGCATTAGAATATCAAAAACCAAATATAGAAGGAATTTTGAAAGATAATTTAAAGAAAGTTACTTCTGATGTTGCATTGATTACGGGATCAGATTGCCATGATTGGAGATATTATCCAAAGCACGATATGAATTCTAAAGAGAATAATGATTATTTTTCTAAATGTAAAATTTTACCTTCGTTTAAAGGATTATTGTTAGGTTTGTCATCATCAAAAACAAGATTTAATAGAAGGGATAGTGTAAATTCTTCATATTTAAAATCGTTTAACATTAATGGAAAAGAAATACCACTGGATTCTAGCATTAATGTAATCATTGGAGAAAATGGATCAGGAAAGAGCACATTATTTAATATTCTATCAGGCTCAAAACTACAACCATATATTAAAACTTTGCAAAAAGAGAATGCTATAGAAATTAATTCTGGTCCAGATGTGAATGCTATAAAACAAGCAGAATTAATAGAAAAATTCCAAAAAAATGAGCTTTTTCAAAGCGAAGAATATTATGATGATGTTGATACAGCAGCTTTTGAAAACAAATATAGAGATTTTAATAAGCAATTAAAGAATAATATTGAAGCAAAGATTAGAAAAAATAAAACAATTCAAGATCTTCAACAAAAAAATTTCAAGATAAACTTGGAATGCGAGGAGAATACTACTTTATATGTATCTGCTACCTCGGATAAATTAAGTGAAATTGAAAATGAGCACACGAAGCATAGAAAACAACTAAATACAATTTTAACGGCTTTAATAGAAGAATATAATGATAGATATTATAATGCAACTTTGCAAAAGCATTTATTTGAGGCAATTAAACATCTTAAATTTGTATATGATGAAGTTGAAAAGGAAGAAAACAAAGTCTATTTATCCAATAAGGTGACGAATGTGATTAAAGCGAAGATAAATGATTATGCATTAGATATTGAGAAATTGTCTACTAGTAAAGATCAAGAAATTATTGATTATCAAACAAATAAATCAACATTCTCTGAAGCAATTTGCAATGCAATAAAAGAAAAGTGTATAGTAGAAAAATTAATAGAGTTTCCTGCAAAAATCGTAGGAGAGTCTGTAAAAAGATATAATGGATATGTATTTACTCGAGAAACAAATTATAATAACTGCGATGTACGTGAAAAATTCTTAGAAATGATGTTTGTGAAGGAATATAGAGATATTGATAAAGTGCAAAATATCCAAAATAAAGAAGAGTTAAAAAAAGCAATTTTAAGTTGTACACAGGTTGAAAAAATTGATGAAGTATGGACTTCCAATTATAATAAGTTTTTATCTTGGGCTAAAGAAAAAAGGTCATATATAAAAGAAGAATCGACGGATGATTCTATTGGAAATACGCTAGGCGAAATGTCACTAGCATATTATAAATTTCAAACCAGTGAAAATCAAAAATGGGATGTTCTAATGATAGACCAACCGGAAGACAATATATCTAACTATCGAATAGCAGATAAATTGATAACGTATTTTAATAGAATACGTAAGAATAAGCAGTTGATTCTTGTTACACATAACCCATTATTGGTAGTTAACTTAGATGCAGATAATATTCTTTATTTAAAGAAAGTTAATAATACCATTAATGTTACATCAGGTTGTTTAGAAGATGAGGAAAATGACATTTTAAATATAGTGGCTAGTACTCTTGATGGCGGTAAAGAAATGATTGAAAAGAGGCTGAAAATTTATGGATAAAACTATAAAATTTACTATTAAGCAAGATGAAATTGTTATTTCTATCGACAAAAAATCATTTGCTATTAATATGGATACAAGAATAATCAATGCAAAAGATATTTATGATTTGCTAGATTATAATATAGGAGATACTTATTCCTATGAGGAAATAGATGTTGACGGCAAGAATAAGTTGATGTTAGATAAATTACAAGAATTATTTAAAAACATAACTAACGAAATATCAGAGCTGCAGATTCCTGATAAAGATGCTGATATGAAAGAAAAAATCAAAACAATTGAAAATGACAATAAACAATAATTAATTTTAATTATTATTTATTCCTCTTTAGTTGATCACTCATTCCCATTGAGTTGACTAAGTGTTCTGATACTCTTGATCAACTACCCATTTTCGTAAAATTCCAACATAATTGATCAGCTATTCCAACAAGATTGATCAACTAACTAATTTATATATGTTTCCTAGAACGGTTTAACACCCGTTCTTTTATATTAAATAAAAATAATTTTTAAACCCCTCATAAAAGGTATTGTAGAACACTAACTCAATACATTTCTTTTTTAAATAGACTACAATAGAGCTATAGAAAGAAGATACATCTAGAAGGGAATAGTACTCATATGAAAGAAAATCATAATAAAGATAACATATTATTTTATTTCGTATTATTCAGTTTCATTGTTTCAATATTATTAGGGCTTGTAATACTTATTACAGATTTCATGAAAGGTCCAATACCTAATTATCTAAAGTATGGATTTAAGACTGCAGAAGTTGCAAAAATATATCAAAAAGAATATGTACCAGAAATACAAGAATATATTCAAACAACTGATCTTCCAGATGTAACTATTAAAGTAGATCATTGTTCATATGCTGAATACAATAAAGCATATGGTGTACCTGTATATCAACTAGACTTCACTTATTCAAGTCATAAAGTTGATGATTATTATGAATCAGCTATTGACTCTAAACGTGGTGCAAAAGACTTATTCTACAAGATACTAGAAGTAAATACGAATAAGAATTGTTATGAGAATGAATCTAATATATTTTGGGATGGTGAACCTTTTGAATCAGAAGGAAGAATGGTGTTATTCCAAGAAGATGATAGATTCATAATGAAATTATCTGGTGACAAGCATAATTATGAAATAGAAAATCAACAGTATTATGATAAGCTCACTATTGATGGTGAAATAGTATATGAACTAAAAAAAACTGGACCAAGCACTTACACTCCATCAAAACTTAAGAAGGAATACAATAGTTATGAATCAAGTGAATCATCTAGTAGTTATAATGATGGCTATAATTCAGCAGTAGATGATGGCGATTATGATCATGATAGATACCATACTGATCCTTCTTATAGACAAGGTGTAGATGATGGTTTTGATGAAACAGGAGAAGATTATTAAGGGGTGATTTATATGTATGAAAAATTAACCAAATATTTAGATGAGTTCACAGGAACAGAATTTGGTACATGGATTTTTGATAATAAGAATGATGGAACACCAGAACATCCAGCTCAGATGCCTTTTCTAAGCTATTCAAGTGTTATTATGCATTTTATCGAGGATGTTCATTCTTTCGTGTATGAGTGCGAAGAGATAGGATTATATAATTATAAGAAAGTTCTTGAAGAAAATGGCATCGAATGGGGTATGGAATCAATGGCTAAAACAGAGGTTGATAACTTAGATGCTAAATGTGTTATTGCCTTGATTTTTGGTGTTATCCGCGCAGAAAGATTTTGTGATGGGGCAATACTCGCATTCTTAAAAGATGGTACGATTATACGATGGCTTGAAAGACTTAAAACATTGGATGCAGATGGCAAGAATATTGCTGCAAAATAAATAGAGGAAGCTGTGAAGAATATATCAATGAATATGGAAAATTAGAATAAGATATTGATGTATAAGAACATAAAACGTTTTTAAGGAGGTTTGTATGGTTGATTTAATATTATTGCCATCTAGTTATTTTAATGCTTCAAAGGTGGATGAAGATTTACAAGCTGAATATGATGCAGTAAAAGCAACAGGATTATTTGATGTGATACTATTTGGATATGATAAGTGGTTTGAAGAAGATCAATTAGTCATTAAAGATATACCTCAAGTAGAAAGAACTGCAGTATATAGAGGATATATGATGAATCCAGAAAAGTATGAAAGGTTTTATCAACGTCTTCTAGAAAACAATATCCGTTTAATTACAACTCCAAAAGAATATGAGTTAATGCATATTTTCCCCAATGTATATGAACTATTAAAAGAGGATACTGCAAAAATGGAAATATATCCTCTTCATACTCAGATTAATATTGATAGTATTAAACATACTTTTGGTAGATTTATGGTTAAAGACTTTGTTAAATCTGTAAAGGGTACAGAGTTTCCTAAATATTTTGACAAAGATATTACACAGGAAGAATTTGATCAATGGATGGAAGTCTTTTATAAGTATCGTGGTGATTTGTTAACGGGTGGAATATGTATTAAGGAATATCTTAACCTAAAGTATTATGGTGACCACACCAATGAATACAGGGTCTTTTATATAAACAACAAAATAGCAACTATCACTAGAAATTCAGGACAATCTATAAATGCATTATTACCACCTCAACAATTATTAGAAAAGTATAGTCATCTGGAAAGTGGATATTATACTGTTGACTATGCTGAATTAGAAGATGGTTCATGGAAAATTATTGAAGCAGGTGATGGTCAAGTCTCAGGCTTAGCAGAGCATCAAGATTATGAGCAATATTTCAAAGTACTCTATGAATACTTAAATGAATAGAATCTTACTCAAAGAAAAAACTCACGACAATAAATCGTGAGTTTTCTTCCGCACCGAGTGCCATTTACATATGTCATTCTATGTGAAAGTTAATAAAAAATCAATTCAGATTATCAAAAAGACATATTCTTTCACCATATGTTTAAATACCAATAGTTATTATATATTATTATTGACTATATGCACTTTACCATGCCACCATCAACATTTAAGGCAACACCAGTAATATAATGTGCTGGTTCACTAGATAAGAATACAGCAGCTGATGCAATTTCTTCAGGTTTAGCATATCTACCCATTGGTATATTTGTCTTAGCAAACCAATCAATAGATTCATCACGACTCATACCAGTAGCACTTGCTAATTGATCACCTAACTGTCCTTCTGCATGCCATAACGGTGTATCTACAGGGCCAGGACACACAGCATTTACATTCACATTAAATGCTGCACAATAATTTGAATAATCTTTAGTAATCATAATATCAGCAGCCTTAATAGTATCATAACTAATTAATCCTCCAGGCTGTTTACCAAAAATAGAAGCTGTATTTACAACACTTCCCCAACCATTTTTCTTAAAATGAGGAATACATAAATTAGTTAATCTCACTGGTGCATACATCATAAGTTCTGCATGTTTTCTGAATGTTTCTTCAGGGAATGTTGCAATATCACCCATTAAAGCTGTTCCTGCATTATTACATAGAACATCAATCTTTCCAAAATGTTCAGCAACATTTTCAATAAAATCTTTGCAGTTCTTTTCGTCTGTAACATCTACTTTTTCAACATACACTTCATTATCTTTTAGTTCTGTCTTTAAAGCATTCAACCCTTCTAGATTTAGATCAGCTAATGCAAGTTTTGCTCCTTCTTTTGCATATGCTTCCGCAATAGCTTTACCAATACCAGAAGCGGCTCCTGTTACGATAACGACTCAATCCTCTTTGTATGTATAATTTATATATATAATTATACTCCTCGATAAAGTGCATATTCTACCAATACAGTATTTTAATAGTAATTTATCAGACGCAAGATAATTTTATAAAAAAATACTTGAATAAGTATATTGAAAGTGCTATCATTTCACATGATGAAAAACGTATAGGATTGTTACTATTGAATTAGGCAAGACCAAAGTAAACCTTCTTTTTTAGAGGGGTACTTTGGTCTTTTTTGTTGGTCCTATATAGAAAAGAAAGGAAAAGGGATAATGAACAAGAAACAAGGTGTTATTGGATTAGTTGCAACTGTCATGATTGCGAATGCTGCATTTGTTGATGTAAGACCAGTCTATGCTGTAGAAAACTTAAATCTTGCTAAAGGATGCACTGTTAATGCAAGTAGTTATGAAGTAAACAGCACATCACCAGACAAAGCAGTAGATGGTGATATCAAGACGCGCTGGGGAACAGCACAGAATAAGGCAGACAATGAATGGATTGAAATTAATCTAGGTGGAGAAAAGACAGTACGTCAGATTAATATCAATTTCGAAAGAACGGATGATGCACAGAATATTCTAGGCTATAAAGTAGAATTAGAAGAAAACGGACAATATAAAGAAGTATATAGAAAGACTACTAAGGCAAAACAGAATGAAATCATTCAGTTAGATAAAGATCATCAATCCACTAAAGTAAAGGTAACTGTACTTTCTGCAGATGGAGGTACAATCAACTGGAAAAATGTCGGAATCAATGAAATTGAAGTCTATAGTAAGATTGTAGAAAAAGCAGATGCTACGCCTAATAAAAACCATATGGCAAACGCTACAGTCACTGCATCAAGTAGTGAAGCTAATACACTTAGTCCGGATAAAGTAAAAGATGGAAGCACAGAAAAAGCAAACCGCTGGGCAAGTGATTATGAAACTCCAACTACTAATATCTGGTTAAATACTAAATTTGCTGGATTGACTCTCGTTAAGGAACTTAAGATTCATTTCTTTGAAAGAGATGTTGCACCAATGCCATCTAACGTAAAGAGCTTTGATATTAAATACAAAGATAAAGATGGTGTAGAAAAACTTGCAAAGAGCTTTACTAATACCAAAAAGGGTGACGGTTATAATAACGAAGTTGTTGTTAAGTTCAATGAACCTATTGAAGCAAAAGAATTAAAGCTTTGTAACTTTGTTGCTGAAGCATCATCATGGAATAACGTAAGTATTGCGGAAATGGAAGTTTATTCTAATGAACAAACAGCACAGACTGCTACTCTAAACTCTGTTGTCTCTTCTATTGAATCTCAGAGTAAGACAATTGAAGCTGATGTGAATACATTAGATATGCCAGCTGTACCAGAAGGATTTACTGTAAGAATCAATGGTGCAGACCTTGAACAGGTCATTGGTGCTGATGGTAAAATTGTACATCCATTAGTTGACAAGAATGTAAAAGTCTCTTATGTAGTTACAGAAACTTCTACAGGAAAAGAAAAGAAGACTGCAGATGTTGACTATGTTGTAAAAGGCATGAATGAACAAGTGACAGGTAAGAATGCGAAACCTACTGTTATTCCAGAAATCCAGGAATGGCATTCAAACTCAACAGAACAGATTTCTGTTAACGCATTAAAGACAGTAACTTATACAGATGATAAGTTAAAAGCTGTTGTAGATGAATTTGTACGTGATTATAAAGATTTCACAGGTATTAACCTCACAGTGAAAAAAGGTGCTTCTCAGGCTCATGCATTCAACTTTGAATTAAAAGCACCAGATACTCTTCTAGGTGATGAAGGATATACAATGGATATCCAGAAAGACCGTATCAATGTTGCTTCTGTTCATACAACAGGTAACATGTATGGTATGCAGACAATCCTTCAGATGTATAAAGAAGACAATGAAGGCTATAAGATTGGTAAAATGCGTGACTATCCTCGTTTCAAGACACGTGGATTCTTATTCGATGTAGCACGTAAACCAGTTTCATTAGACATGATGAAGGAAGTTGCAAGAACAATGCGTTACTATAAGATGAATGACTTACAGACTCATTTATCTGATAACTATATCTTCTTAGAACAGTATGGTAAAGGTGATAATGAAAATGAAGCATTTAAAGCCTATGAAGCATTCCGTCTAGAATCAGGATTATCTAACGATAAAGGTGAAACACCTACTGCAAAAGATTATTCTATCTCTAAGAAGGACTTCAGAGAATTCATTCAGGGTGAAAGAGCCCTTGGTATGAAGGTAGTACCTGAAATTGATGTTCCTGCTCATGCAACTTCATTTACTAAAGTATGGCCAGAATTAATGGTTCAGAACAAGGTATCACCTTTAAATAGAAACAGACCACTTATTGACCATCTTGATGTCTCTAAGAAAGAAACAAAAGATAAGATCAAAGAAATCTTTGATGATTATACAAAAGGTGCTAATCCAGTATTTGATGGAGAAACAACTGTACATATCGGTGCAGATGAATTCTTATCAAACTATACAGCATATCGTGGATTCGTTAATGATTTAGTTCCTCACCTAAAAGAAACAAATACAGTACGTATGTGGGGTGGTTTAACTTGGATCAAAGATAATCCAGTGACTCAGATTAAGAGAGAAGCTATTGATAATGTAGAAATGAACCTTTGGTCAGCTGACTGGGCAGATGGTATTGAAATGTATGATATGGGCTATAAGCTTATTAATACAATTGATGACTTTGGTTACATGGTTCCAAATGGAAACAAAGGACGTGCCAATGCTTATGGTGACTTATTAAACATAAATAGAATCTTCAATCAGTTTGAAGCAAATAAAGTAAGAGTTAAAGGTGGCGCTTATAAGTATGTTCCTGCTGGTGATGATCAGATGTTAGGTGCTGCATTCGCATTATGGAGTGATAACATCGATAAGAGCGCATCAGGTTTAAGTGAATCTGATCTATACTGGCGTTTCTTTGATGCATTACCATTCTATGCAGAAAAGACATGGGCTGCGACTGGTAAGGAAAAAGGCAGTGCAGATGCGCTCGCAAAACTTGCTCAGAATAAGGGAACAGGACCTAATACAAACCCTTATTACAAAGAAAATAAAAAAGGTGAAAACTATGAAAGCTATGACTTCAATAATGGCTTAAAAGATAGTTCTGAAAACAAACGTGATCTTAAAACAGGTAAGAATGCTGAAGTAAAAGACAAGGCATTAGTATTAAAAGATGGCGTAAGTTATGTCACTTCTCCAATTAAGAAGCTTGGAAATGGAAACAAGTTATCATTTGATATTAAGTTAAAGAAACCTGCTAAACCAGGAGATATCCTATTTGAATCAGATGCTGACTATGGAACACATGATATCAGAATCATGGAAGATGGTAAGTTAGGATTCACAAGAGAACTTTATAACTATTATTTTGATTATGAATTACCAGTAGGTAAGAAAGTCAATATCGCAATCACTACAGCTCAGCAGAAGACAAGTCTTTATGTTAATGGTGAATATGTATGTGATGCAAAAGGTAAGTTTATTCACAATGATATGGTGAAGAAAGACAATATCACTCATTCAACATTCGCCTTACCATTAGAAAGAATTGGTTCTAAGACAGAAACAGTTTCTGCAGTAATTGATAACGTAGTAGTCACTGAAAAAGCACCAGAAGTAGATCTTTATAATAAAGCTTCTTGGACTGGTAAAGCTGAATCAGAAACACCAACATCTCATGGTGGTCAGAATGAAGGTATTATCGGTATGGCATTTGATAATAAACCTTCTACAATCTGGCATTCAGACTGGTCACAAGCTACAAAAGATAAGGTTCCTACTACATCAGGTGGAGCAGGAAGCGGTAAGGGTGCTGATGGAAGTATTTGGACAGAAATTTCATTTGATAAAGCTTATGAAATTAACCAGGTATCATTCACACCACGTCAGGATTCTAACAGTGGTCAGGTGACTAAAGCTTCACTTTATATCCAGACTGAAAAGAATGGTGAATGGGTAGAAGTTGCGAAAGACCAGACATTTGAAGCAAATAAATCAGAAAAACATTTACTTTTGATACACAGAATGTATATGGATTCAAGTTTGTAGCATCTGAATCAAATGATGGATGGGTAGCTATCTCTGAATTCAATATTGCGAATAAAGATGTAACTAATAACACTTATACTGTTTATGTAGAAGCAGAAAAAGGTGGTAAAGTAAGTGGTGGTCAGGAAGTTAAAGCAGGTAAGTCTGTAACTATTACTGCAACACCTAATAGAGGTTATGTATTTAAAGGATGGTATCGTCCTAATGGTGAAAAAGTATCTGATAAAGCAGAATATACATTCAACGTTAAGGGTAATACAGCTTTAATTGCGAAGTTTGAAAAGTCTTCTGAAGCAGATGTAAAGATTAAAGATGTTCAGAAGCTAGATGATCTCACTGTAGTAAAAGGTACAACACTAGATGCATTAAATTTACCAAACAAAGTATCTATTACATTAGAAAATAATGAAACAGAAGAAGTAGACGTAACATGGAATAAAGCATCTTATAAGGCTAATGAATGTGGTACATATGTATTAGAAGGTACTCTTACATTACCAGAAGGCGTTGTAAACCCAGATGGCTTGAAAGTAGTTGTAAAAGTAACTGTTGAAAATAAGAAGTATACAGTTGCAGTAGAAAGTGATCAGAACATGGGTACTGTCAAAATGAATAAAGAAGATGGTATTTATGAAGAAGGTTCAAATGTGACTGTAACAGCTAAGGCAAATAAAGGTTATGAATTTGTGAACTGGACAGATGAAAATGGAAGAGAAGTAAGTACTTCTAACCCATATACATTCGAAGCAACTACAAACACTACTCTAAAAGCAAACTTCAAGAAAGTTGAAGTTACTCCAGCTAAACCATCATCACAGGATATCCTAGACGATTTACTTGCAGGAAATAAGGTACAGTCAGTTGTTTCTAAAGGACAGACACAATTTGTACTTCCCGAAGTACCAGAAGGCTATAGTATTACTATTACTAAGGTGAGTCCTGAAGGTATTATCTCATTAGATGGTAAAGTAACTACTCCTAAGAAGGATACAGATGTGATTGTTACTATCACTGTAACTGATGCAGAAGGAAAGACTGCAAGTCATGACTTTACTATAAAAGTAATTGGACTTAATGAAGTAGATAAGGAAACTCCAAAAGATCCTGAAACAGGAAAAGATACACCTAAAGATCCTACTCAGGATAAGAAACCAGCTAAGACAGGTGATGCAACATCAATTGCAAGCTGGATTTCTATGATGACAGTAGCAGGTGCTATGTTACTTAAGAGAAAGAAAAGATCATAATATTTAATTGGTCTGAGAGATAGCGAAAGCTATCTCTTTTTAAGTTTTAAAACAAAGAAAAAACCCACGACATAAATTGTGAGTTTTCTTCCGCACCGAGTGCCATTTACATAGATGATTGTATGCTAGATTAACTAGAAAATCAATAGAATATTTATGATTAAAAAAAATATTTTAACACCTATTATCGGGCATTGTCAGAGCCTAAATCTAAACATTAATTTAGAAAAAGTAATAGAATAGACATAGAAAGGGTGATGATTATGGTTGAACAACTAGATAAACTCATGAATGCATTGTATGAAAAAAGTACTATTTCACATAAAAAGAAACACTCAGAAATAATAGAGAAAAAATTGGATTTTAGGGTTGTAGTTATAGTTGATTTTGAAAACTATCAAGCTATTCCTACAGATTTATTAGATAAAGAGTATATCTACTATTTATTTTGTGGGTCTTGTACCACAAAATCAGCACAAGAATATCGGGATATGTTAGAAGGGTATGACATTAACATAGTAGAAACTAAGCATACAGGAACTAACTTTGTGGATAATAGAGTATCTATGTATATTGGTTATATGTTTGGCAAGTACAATCCTAAGCAGGTTATACTGGTATCTAATGATATTGATTATTATGAAATGTTTATGGATTTAAAGGCTCATGGGTATCCAATCAAACTAAGAGAACTTTATTTAACATGCAAACAATTATTAAAAAGACAAACTGATTATTTTTTTGAACCTCTAAAGAAAACTACTCCAAATAAAACAAAACCAGTGGATAATGAAATGAAAAAGCTTATAGAATTTAATGATGGAAATGATGTGATTGCTGCTTCTAAAGTACGATGTTATTTAAAGCAATCTAAGAAGTTGAGTAAGAATGAAATAAATAAAACTATTGAGAAAATCAGAGCATCATATAAGGTGGTAGCAGTAAAAGGCAAAGAAGAGTTTTATAAAATCACATAAGAGGTCAAAACAAAACTGCAGGTTGTTCCTGCATTCGTATAAATTAGATATCTTTTGAATACATATTAACCATACGTTGGCCTAATCCCAATAGATATTCTCTCATTTCTTTAGGTTCTAATACTTCCATCTCATCATAGAAATGTGCAAAGTAGTTCTTAAAATGCATTTCAGAACAGTCAAAATAATAGATTCCTGTCTCTGAATCGCTATTTTCTAATGCGACAGGCTTCTCAAGATAATTTAAATTATTGTAACGTTTTAATCCATCTTCAGTGAATCGGATTTTATAAATCGTATCATCGTTAATACTAAACTGTACACCATTTCTTTTCATTCGTTTAAAGTAGTTAAGTATTTCTGGACTAAATGTACAATTGTCTGGAAGTAGAAATGCTGTATCGATATTAAATAGATGAATAGATCTGGTTTCGTCTTTCCCATCAACTGATTTTTTAAATAACAGATAATTGTATATTTCTTCATTAGAAACACAAATTTCTTTTGGGGAAATGATTTGAAAGGCGGGTTTACTTTTTCTATTAGACTTTGCTTTTATTTGAACAAGTTGATTTTCTTTTATGGCTTCTTCTAATATTTCTAATTCATTTTTAAATACAATTCTTTCCCTAACATATTGAGGATTATCTAAATAAGAATAGATGATACTCGCAATAAACTCTGATCTAGATGCATCTGTTGGACAGCGACTTAGGATAAGCTCTAATTCTAGCTCATTATTATTAATTCTAAAATGAAGTTTATCTTTTTTATGTTTGTTCTTTTTGACAACAGATTTATTGATAGATTTTTCAGCCATATATTGAGTGATGTGCCAAGACATTTTTCCGATAAACGTTTGATTCATTTTGACAGTCATTAAAGATTTAATTTTATCATAAAGTTTCTTCATTTCTTCATTGCATTTTGGATAATAATTCACAATGATTCGTTTGATTAGAATAGATTCTGTAGGACTCATATGAAATGATTCCTGATCATTTTTGATTTTTGCATGTGCAATTGAATCAAGATAAAACGTAATTTCATTATTTTCCATGTTTCTATTTCTCCTTTATAGCCTCAAAATGTAGGCATATTCTATATATAGAATATAAGTAAAAATTAAAAAATACAAGTAAAATACAGTGTTTTGATGTAGGCTTACTATTTTTTGAAAAACTCATATTTCTACAGATATAAAAGTTTTACAATTAATTTGAGGTGATAGAAATGAAAGAATTGTTAGACAAAATATTTGATCAAAGAAGTAATGGATTGTATTTTGTGAATACTCCTACAGGTTATGCAAAGTCCTATAGTGCAGTACAGTTGATGAAAAATAATTACAAAAAGTTTGATAAACACTTTATATTCATCACAAATAATCTGAATAACTTGCCAATGGAAGATTTAAAAAACGCATTGGGTGAAGATGAATACAAAGCAAATGTATTACGTGTAGAAAGTGTTGTGGATAATATTGTGCATCATTTTTATGAAGCTCATATTCCAGATGAATTTCAAGATTTAGATTCATACAGAAACTTAAAGAGAAGTTTAGACATTTATAAACATTTCCAAAAGGAATTTAAGAATAGGAATGTCACATTGGAAATGCTTCAAAAATCTCAAGAAGATCTAGTATCAGCTGATACTAAGTTTAGAAAAGAAGTAAGAAATAAACTAATGACTGCTGAATTTAAAAAGAAGAATGTAGATGATAGAAAGAAAGATATGAAGGCACTTCATTCGTGGCTTAGTGTTCTATATCCTGCTATGTTTATTGAGGATTATAAGATTATTTGTATGTCTGTAAAGCGTTTCTTTACTTCAATTGATCCTATTTATAAGAAAATGTATAAATTCTCTGAATCTGAAATTATTAATGACAGTATTCTTTTTATTGATGAAGTAGATGCAACTAAGAATGAAATTAACGATATTATTATAGAAAGTAGTTTAAGCTCAACTGTTGATTTGATTCCTATGGTTTATCGCATTACAAGTCCATTTATTCACTGGGAGGATAATACACCTAAAGATGTAAAGGATTTAGTACCTGAAAATGATTCGCAGTTAAAAGATATAAGAAAAAAAGCTTTAAAGATACGAAACAAATATCATGATGAGCTGCCTTATTATTGCCCAGGAATTAAAAACCGTAATTTCTTGATGAGTGATTCAACATTCCACGCAAGCTTTGATGGTTTATCTAAGAAAAGAGCTTATGTCTATTATGATGAGGAGCATAATAGAATGACCATCAAAATCTTTGATAGCGAAGAGAGAAAAAAAGAATTACCTAAAATAAGTAGTGAAGTGTATAGCTTATTCTCTATTATTGGTGAGATGAGTAATTTTTTGGTTTCTGTAAAGAGATATATTAAGAAACTCGGTTCAGCTCATAAAAACGATAAGAATCTAAAAGCAGAAGAAGATGATCTAATTAATGATGAAGAGGCAGTACGATCTATTTATCATTTATTCAAATTATCTGATCCCGATATATCATATATTGATAATGATATTAATATTCAGCCTGTAATGAAGGTGAATAAAACAAAGAATGAATTTAAGAAAACGAATAATTATTATAATAGAGGTATTCGTTCTTTTGAATTTACTAATAAGAAGGATAGTGGCTTTAATACAACTTTCCATTATATGCATCTTATTAAAAGTGCTGAATGTATATTAGCTATGTTAGCTAAAAAAGCCACTGTTATTGGATTAAGTGCGACATGTAATATTGATTCTGTATTGTCAAACTATTCACTCAAGTATCTTAAAGAAACTCTAGAAGATGATTTTCATATTATTGAAGAAGAGGATCACCAAAGAATCCAAGATACATATTCTTTATTGAATGAGAAATATGAAACGGGAGAAATTCAAGTAAAGGTAGAAGAGATAGATTATCATAATGAAAATTTAAAAGAAGCTATTAGATTAGTATTTTCTGATTCTAAACATCAAAATGAAGTCTATAAGATTCTCACTCAGGATATGTATGCAGATAAGAGGGGTTATTATGCTAAAAGATATTTGATGGTAGCACAAGCTTATAGATACTTTGTATCACATAAAGATATTCATTCATTCTTATGTTTAAATAATGCTTTACCAAAAGAAACAGGTAACCTTAGATTGTTAAAACTTAAGGAACTATTTCGTTTGGTAAATATTGAGTGTGGTGTTGGTGAAAATAAAAAGAATTATATCGTATTAAAGAGTGGTGCAACATTTGATGAGGATAAAGAGAAGATATTGAAATCTCTAAAAGAGGGTAAAAAGATTTTTGTGATTTCTGCATATGCTACTATAGGTGCAGGACAAAACATGGCATATGACTTACCTAAAGGCTTGGATACGATTAACTTAACTGATTTCGCAAATAAAAAAGATGGAAGAAATAAGAAAAAGGATTTCGATGGAATCTTCTTAGGAGATATCACGAACGTAATCACCAATCTCTATGATACTGAATCTGGATTTAAAGAAGAGGATTTACTCCATTACTTAATTGAAGTGGAGAATTTATATGAGAATAATGAACTTGATCATCGTACCTTAAGTAAATGTATCTCTGCAGGCTATGAGAAATTAAAGAATCCAAAAGAGAAAGGATTTAATACGGAACTTAAAGGCTGTAGAAGTATACGTCTCTTTAAAACAAAACAGATTATTCAAGCAGTAGGACGTTTATCTCGTTCATTTAATAAGAATAAAGTCATTCATATTCTAGTTACGAGAGATATCGTGAATAGTTTTGATACATCAATACTAGAAACTGAAATACTTTCACCAGAAACAATAAAACTCGCAGAATATGCTAAAGAAAGACAAGAAGATGTTCCTGTATATGATTATGTTGAGAATGAAGCCAGTCATATTTCTAGTTCTGGTAAGTTCTATATATATGAATTACTATCAGGAGATTGGACATCACAACAAATACAACGCTATAAGAGATTGGGTGAAACATGTTTAAAGCATCCTACTATTTCTAACAAGGATGATGAAATAGTTAAGGAATACTATATTCATTCATCTGAACCGATGAATAAATACTATTTCGTTGGTGAACATGATTTTGAATATACAGATGTTTATTTTAACGAATCTAAAGAGGAAGTTATAGTCAGACTACAGAATAAGAAAGATTCTGAACGAATCAAGCATATATACGAAGTTAGTGAAGAAAATGCACGTCTTTCTAAGATGTTGAATTATCCTGGTTTAAGAGAGGAGTTTGTTAAACATAAGTATGCCACTCGTTTTGAAGTAAATGATTATATGTTATCACCTGTTTTATACCAGAATATCTATAAGGGAAGACTAGGAGAGTTTGTAGGTCATTTTATTATAAAGAAAGAATTAGGTATTGATCTAGATGAACTTAAACCAAACGAATATGAACGTTTTGATTATAAACGTGGTAAGGTCTATATCGATTTAAAACATTGGAGATATTCAAACTTTGATTCTAAGAAAATGACTAAGAAGATTATTGATAAGCTAGATGAAATAGGTGGGGAAAAGGCAATCATTATTAATATATTTGATGAAAATAAATCAGATAAGATTATTGAATCTCCAAGAATTATTGAAATACCTTCTTTGCTTGAAGAAGATGGATTCCATGTCAATCGAGAAGCAATTAATAAAATAAGAATGTGTTTGGAGGAATATAAGGATGATTAAGACAAACAAAGTAAAGCTTGAAATCCATTATGATCATATTATTCGTGATTATGATCTCTATAAAATACAACCAATACAAACTGGTGATAAAGATGAAGAAAAATGTGTTATGAAAAGAAGTTTAGAAAAACTAGATCAATTATCTCCAGTCTTAGCTGTGCTTTATAGATATAAAGGTCCTGTTTATCTTATATTTGAAAAAGGAAGAGTCTGTTTAGAAGACCTTCAATCACATATTAATCAGTATGATAAAGGAGCATTTGTAGAAACATTAGATATAAATGATCCTTTAAGTATAACACCGACTGAATTATCTCAATTGTTGATCAATATGCTGCCTAATATGGAATTTTCTCAGAAGTTTAATAACATCTCAGGTAGATATTTCAGTTTCAATCAGAAATCATTTAAGAAAGATTGTATTCTCGCATATCATATTAGTTTGATTGAATCAGAAACAAGTAAGCAGGAATGTATGGTGTATATGGAGGGTGAATCTTATCATCGTTTATCTAAAGTATTAGAACATAATGAAAGATATAGAAATGATATTCTAAAACTGCCTAGATATTATAAGAGCAGTGAAGGTTATGTACTTCGCCGTTGCCTTACACCATTAAATACAGATCAGTGTTTTGTGAGAAGAAGTGTATATCGCAGACAAAGAGAGGACTTTGTGAATAGTTTAGATATTCATGATATACAGGGGTTTGAAAATTCTAAGTGTGGTATGTTGCATCAGTTTTATATTGATGTTGATCTACATCTTAATGATTATGTTCAATTACATCCTATAGACTTAGATAATGAACAGATGGCCAATACATATTCAGACTTCTTATCCCAGGATTATATAAGAAACCTATATAATGATTTAGGTGTTCATTTGATTGACCGTGTGAACGATAGTTCATCTAAGAAGATGATTGATTTAATTGTTTCTAAATTAAAGGATAGAGGTATCGATAATATTCATTATGATAAAGGTAAACAGTTCAATATTGCATTGATTCATAATCAGAAATATTGTAAGAACAATAAAATACCAGACCAGCATGTCAGTGATCTAAACTTCCAACATATCACTTATGAGACTTGTATTGCTAGGGATAATGCAATTGATATTAGCGATAATGTTATGGATAGGATTCTAATGGAATTACTTATTAAGAGAGATATCGCAAATAGAAGTATATCTATATATCACTGGGATTGGGATAAACCGGTTGAATATGTTACAAGAGAATCTGAACGTCGTGATAATAAAAGAATTACTAAGTATTTTCTCTTAAGTGTATTTCCTGATGGCAGCATGGATTACTATAAGATTGAGGATGATACTTCAGAACTATATCAGAGATATGAATCTGTCTTTACAAATTATAAAAGTTCTGTTTATGAACCAGAATTGTTGATTTCTATTCCAAATCATCAGGTTTTAATCAGTAATAGTAAAATGATGGTTTTACCTGATTTGAAAGAACTTGATTTTAGACTCAATGCATACAGGAAAGATAAAGAAATTTCTAAGAGTAAACTAACACGTTTATTAAATTCTTTTGTAGAAACAAATGAAGAGTACAGAGAAGAAATAGAACGTATACTAAAGAGTTTAAATAAAAACACTTACCAATATCAAGAGGTGGTTAGAAAAGCATCTAAAGCTGGTAATCCACCACTTATTAATTTAGCTACTTCTTTAGGAAGAAAGTTTGTAAAACATTGTAGAGATACTTCTAGAGTAGTATTTAATCCATGTCTTAAGAGTGATGTTGTAAAGGTATTTCAACATATTTATACTTTGAAGGATGAGGAGGATTCAAAGAAGTTATACTATTATGTTGGTAAAAAGGAGCCTATGAAGTTTACTCTTGTCAATGCATGTCATATTCGTAGAATAACAGTGTTAGAAGGAGCATTAGATGATGACTTTAAGAAGTTCATCTTTGATCAATTAAGTGTGAATTTCATTAGAAATAATGATTATACAGTAGTTCCATTCTTGAGAAAGTATATAGAAGAATTCAAATAATGAAAAAAGGCTGTAGCGAATTTAATCGCTGCAGTCTATTTTTCTAACAACCAATCTATGAGATTAATTACCTTAATACCATCATAATTTCCAAGTGTATATCTATCTAAAGTAAGGATTATTTTCTCATAATTGTCTTCAATTAGTTTTAGAGGACTAATCTCTCTGTTAAAAGTATTCTCGTCCACAAGTGATGCAGTAACCTGTATATAAGTATAGACATCATTTCTTTTCGCAATGAAATCAACCTCTGCAAGTCCACTTCGTCCAATATTTACAATATATCTTCTTCTTAGAAGTTCTATATATACAATATTTTCAATCATGAATCCTAAATCATAAGATTGCTTTAGGAGAATACAATTTAGAATTCCTGGATCTACAGTATAATACTTCTTATTGGACTTTAATACTTCCTTGCCTGATATATCCATCACTTCAACAGGATAATAAAGGTATGACTCACACAATGCTTCCATATCTTTCACAATCACAGTATTATTTATTCCTTCTAGATACATATCAATTTGTTCTTTATCCAGTTGTATTTGATTAATATAGGGGAAACCACCAGTTTTCATATATTTCTGAAAAGCTTCTTCTTTATCAGTTCCAGGTTTATATATTTCTTTAAATGATAAAGGAAGAACATGTATTTCTATATATTGACTGTTTAAATGTGTGATTGGATGCTTGGTGGATCTTACAATATAGATATCAATATTCTCTTTTACATAAAGGCTATCTACAACTTTTCCATAAGAAGGAACATTCTGTATTTCATCTAAGAAAACATAAATCATTTTGTTTTCTGCTAATCTATCTTTGATATATTGGTAGAGTTTATGATAATCTAGCAACTCTTCATACTCTAGGTCATCAAAGTTAATAGAAATGATTTGTGATTGATCAACACCGCTATTTAATAAATACTCTTGATACATTTTTAATAACGTAGTTTTTCCACAATGTCTAACTCCACTTACCAATTTTATTATATCTTGATCTTTCCACGATACTAATTGATTTAAATATGCTCTTCTTTCCATTATGATATTCACCTCTATTCTGTTTGAATTATATCATAATATTTTCTTGGGTTTGATTTATGAATACAAATTCACAGAGTTACATTAGTGTTCAAATTTGAGAACACTAATGCTTAAAATCACAGTGCTGTTCAAATTTGAGAACACCTTATGTTTGATTCCTGTTTACAGAATGTTGCCAATAAGAGAAAATAAAAAAGAATAAGGAGATGCACCAATGAAAGAAAATAAAACATTAGAAGAACTTATACAAGATTATAATGAGTGTAAAGAAATATTTGGTGATGCTGATTTTACCAGTATTATGATAGCAAGTTCAATTTGCGATACATATTGTGAAAGAAAACAATATGATAAGGCATCGGAATATGCCAAAAGAAATTATGAAGCGAGTTTAAGGGAATATGGTGTTGATGAGCCTATGACATTTAATCTGTTGGCTAAACTTATAGGATTTTATGAAAAAGCTGGAGATAGAAAATCTATTGATTCTGTTGTTGATGAATATTATAGAATTCGAGAAGAGACTCTAGAAATTGAAATACCAGATTCAACGGATGATGATATTCTATTCTAACACTCGTTAGTGTTAAATGAGCGTTAGAAAGTTAAAAACCGCATAACTAAGCCAAAAAATTAATATAATAATGAGCGTTAAAACGTATTAAATGAGCGTTAGAATAATATATACTATTTCTTTTCAAGTGTTACTTCCTTGAAATTCAAGTATAGCCTTAATAGAATTAAATAAGAATATAAATAAAGGAGTTAGTAAAGATGCTAAGAAAAGATTTCTTATGGGGTGGTGCAGTGACTGCCCATCAAAGTGAAGGTGGATATACTGAAGGGGGGGAAAGTTCCTGCAGTATGTGACTTGACAGTTACTGGTAAGTTCTCAGACTTTAAAAATGGTATTGATGCTTATCATAGATACAAAGAAGACTTTGATTTATATAAAGAGTTAGGATTTAATGCATACCGTTTCTCTTTAGACTGGTCTAGACTTATGAGTGATGAGAATACATATAATGAAGAAGGTTTTGCTTTCTATGATGAATTCATAGATGAATTACTAAAGAGGGGTATAGAACCTATTCCTACACTCTATCACTTTGAAATGCCTGTATTCTTATATGAGAAATACAATGGTTTTGCGAGTAGAAAGGTTGTTGATCTATTTGTAGAATTATGCAAGAAGATTGTAGACCGTTATTGTGATAAAGTAAAATACTGGATTATCTTCAATGAACAGAATGGAATACTACAGAAAGGACCAAAGATGTTCTTTGGTGCTGTTTATCCTGAAGGAGAAAACCCTATTATTTTAGATCATCAAATTATGCATAACACTTTAATCGCGCATAGTTTGATTAACGAATACATCCATCAAAAAGGAGGCTATGTTTTAGGTATGGCCACTATTGTACAAAGTTATCCTGAAACATGTCATCCATTAGATACATTAGAATCTATGAAAGCTCAGAGTGAAGCATTTGTATTCCTAGATGTCTTTGCGAGAGGACATTACAACAGCTATTTCCTAGCAAATATGAAACTAGAAGGTACAATGCCAGTCATAGAAGAAGGCGACTTTGAAATACTTAAGAAGGGTAAGACAGATGCTCTTGCGATAAGCTATTATATGTCTACTATTAGCCATTATGGTGAAGATAGTTTGACTAATGTAGAAGATGTAGTTATTAAGAAGAACCCTTATTTAGAAATGTCTGAATTTGGCTGGACAATAGATCCTATTGGTTTACGTATTACTTTAAGACAACTCTATGACAGATATGAAATGCCTATCTATATTGTAGAAAATGGTTATGGATGTGATGATCAGTTAGTAGATGGTGTTATTAATGATGATTATCGTGTTGATTATATGAGAAAACATATTGAAGAGATGAAGAAAGCTGTAGAAGAAGGTGTAGATTGCAGAGGATACTTGTCTTGGGGTCCTATTGATATCTTAAGCAGTCGTGCACAGATGAAGAAGAGATATGGTTTTGTCTATGTGAATAGAGATAATGATGACTTAAAGGATATGAGAAGAATTAAGAAGAAGTCATTTGAATGGTATAAGAATGTAATAAGTAGTAATGGGGAAGTGTTGTAAGGAGGAGTGATCCTCTTTTTTTTAATCGGAAATAAGTTAAAAATCAATTATTCACTTAAAATTTAGAGAAAAACAAGAAATTCTTTTGAATAATATAGTAGAGATAGAACATTATTTGTTTTCGGAAACAATTAAAGGAATAGTTACTTTCACAATGGCAAGAGAAATATTGAGAGAAGGAGGTTATTCGTTGATTAATGAAATAGAAAATCGTTTCAATAAAGAAATAGTAAGTACTCTTATACGTTTTTTTAAGAATAGTCAGTTAAAAAAGAAAGGTGGTGTTTTATTCTTTTCTACTTATTATCTAGAACTTATGGATGAATATGACCGTAACGATAGCATATTTATTACAAGAAATAGTAATGGTATTACTGTAGAAAATCTTTGTGATATTTTGAAAAGAAATGATATTAAGAAGAGTGAAGCTTATGAGAGTGGATATCTTCAAAGAACTACACCATCTTATAAGTCTTATATGAAGTTGAAGAAGAGTATGAGTGAATAACTGATTGAAAATATGAGGAGGTTAATAGTATTGAAATCTAAGTACTCTATAGATGAGCAATTGAAAAATCTCGAAGACAAGAATGTTCAATTCAATATTATGAGTAAAGAAGAAGCACGAGAGTATCTACAAAATAGTACGTACTATTTTAAGTTGAAATCTTATGAGAAATCATTTGAATACAACGTGTCAAAGAATCAATATATTAATCTTGAATTTGCATATCTGGTAGAATTGTCTAAGCTAGATATGTACTTAAGGGAATTGATCATTAGAATATCATTGCATACAGAACATTTTTTGAAAGTCAAATTAATTGATGATCTTACAAAGAATGAAAAAGAAGATGGTTATCATGTTATAAGAGAACTGTTTTCTAAATATCCATTTATGGTAGACCATATTAATCAAAAGAAATATAATTCAGCATGTGCAGATTTGATTCATAAATATGAGAATAATTGGGCTGCTTGGAATTTGATTGAAGTTTTATCATTTGGTGATTTTATTAAGTTATATGAATTGTATTATTCATTATATCCAGAACAGGCTAATGAAGTTGCTAGTGATCTTATATGGCCATTAAAATTCATTAGAAATGCATCGGCACATAATAACTGTTTGTTGAATACTTTGAGAAAACCATATGTATATACACATTTGTATGACAAGAAGAGAAGAACAATTATAGTAAATAAGAGATTGGTTTCGCTATTATCATCAGTTCCTGTTATAACGAAAAATAACAGAAAGAAAAAGATAACTAATCCTATTATTCATGATTTCGTGGCAAGTTTGTTTTTGTTTGATGAAATATGTACAAGTCAAGTGTTCAAAATGAAAATATTTACAGAAGTAAAAGAATTTGTGAATGGTAGACTGATTAAAAATAAAGAATTTTTCAATTTTGATAATGTTTTTACCACAATTTATGATTTTATTAGAAATGTAGTTGACTATTTGTATGAAAAAAACGTATAATGACTTCGGTGGACAAAAACATTTTGTTTTATGTAGCCCGACGCCTGCGTTGGACTACTTTTTTTATATAAAATCGAAAGAAGAAACTCTTCTCTATATAAAATGGATGAGCCTATAAGAATAAGAGTATCCTAGAATGTGTAGAAACATAAATGTCATGCTTCAAATACGAGGTAATTCTGAGTGGTTTGTCATAAATGTTATTGACTATTTATATGAAAAGAATCTATAATACTGACGAAGGACAAAAACATTTTGTTTTATGTGATGCGACGCCTGCGTTGCGTCACTTTTTTTATTTTATTTAATCTCACAGTACATAAACTGTGAGTTTTTTTATTTATACCTCAAACTTGGCATGTGCATTGCAATATATATAAGTGAATAAACAATGGAGGTATTCTATGTACGATGTAACAGCAACAGGTGAACTATTAATAGACTTCACTAGAAATGGCTTAAGTAAACAAAACAATCGTGTTTATGAAGCCAATCCAGGAGGTGCACCATGTAATGTACTTGCTATGCTTGGAAAATTAGGTTATAAAACCGCATTTATTGGAAAAGTAGGAGATGATGAGTTTGGTAAACTATTAAAGAATACAATCTCAGAACAGAAGATTGATTCTACAGGACTTGTAATGGATCCAGATGCTAAAACAACACTTGCTTTTGTAGATAATGATGAAACAGGAGACCGTAGCTTCTCTTTCTATAGAAAGCCAGGCGCAGATATGATGCTTAGGGAAGACGAAGTAAATTATGAATTAATTGATAACTGCCGTATCTTCCACTTTGGCTCTTTGTCTATGACGGATGAGCCAGTAAGATCTGCTACTTATGCGATGGTTGATTATGCAAAAAAGAAAAATAAGATTATTTCTTTTGACCCTAACTTAAGACCACCTTTATGGAAAAATGAAGATCTTGCAGCTAAACAGATCTGGTATGGTATTGAACAATGCGATATCTTAAAGATTGCGGATAATGAGATTGAATGGCTTACAGGTACTGATGATTATGATAAGGGAATTGACATCATTAGACAAAGAACACATGCAAAACTCATCAATGTCACACTTGGTCCAAATGGTAGTATCGCTTACTATGGTGATTTAAAAGTATTTATGGAGCCTTATTTAAATAAGGATACGATTGAAACAACAGGTGCAGGTGATACATTTGGAGCCTGTGCACTTCATGCAGTACTTAAGCATGGCTTGGACAATGTGACTGAAGAAGATTTAAAAGAAATGCTTCAGTTTGCGAATGCAGCAGCTTCTTTAATTACAACTAAGAAGGGTGCATTAAGAGTAATGCCAGAAGAAAAAGAAATAAAAGAATTAATAAATACATACTAAAAGTTGGCACGTCAATTGCAGTATATATAAGTGAAAAGAAAAAAGAAAGGAGAAAATATAAAACAGAAAACTTAAAAGTTGGCATGACAATTGCAACTTATATAAGTGTAAGGGGGGATATGAAAATGAGACATATTTTAATAGCCACACATGGCTTGCTTGCTTCAGGTGCAAGATCAACAATGGAATTCTTAATCGGTAATGTAGATAACGTAGACTATATTACAGCTTATGTAGATGGACAGAAACCTATCAATGAGCAGATTGAAGAATATTTTGCAAAGATTCCACAGGAAGACGAAGTAGTTATCTTTACTGATATTAAGGGTGGAAGTGTAAATCAGAAGATGATTCCATATTGTGTAAGGGAAAACACTTTCTTGGTATCAGGATTCAATTTAGCTGTTCTTATTGAAGTCACTATGACTCCAGAAAAACTTACTAACGAGTTCTTAAAGGCTAAGATTGAAGAAGCTAGAGAACAGTTATGCTTAGTAGAAATTGAAAAAAACAACACAGAAGAAAACGATGACGATTTTCTTCTATAAGAAAGAGAGGAAAAGAAAATGATTGTTTGTTTAAGAGTTGACGAAAGATTAATTCATGGACAGGTTGCTATGACTTGGACAAAGGAACTAAAACTTCATGGTTTAGTTGTTGCAAGTGATGAAGCAGCATCAAACGAATTACAGAAGATGTCATTAAAGATGGCAGTGCCAGAAGGTATTAAATGTATTATTAAATCAGTAGAAGGCGTTTCATCAATCTTAGATGATCCTAGATCAGAAAAGATGCGCTTAATGGTTCTTGTGCCAACAGTACGTGATGCTGTTACTTTATGTAAGAAATACAAGAATATTGAAATGGTTAACGTAGGTAATGCTGGAAAGATGACTTCAGGAGAAAAAATTACTTTAACTAAGGAAGTTATGCTTACTAAGGAAGAATTAGACGCATTAAAAGAATTAGTTGAATTATATCCAGATACATTCTTCCAGGGTACACCTTCAATGGAAAAGAAGCTTGCTACAAACGTATTAAAAAATTTATAAGAGATAGGAGAGAGTTATTATGTTAAACGCATTTTTCGTCGCATTGGCAGTATTCGTAGGCGTTGGAGGACACGAATTATTCGGTATGGTCATGTTAAGTAGACCAATCGTTGTTGCACCTCTTACTGGTTTATTGCTAGGAGATGTTCAGACAGGTTTATTAGTTGGAGCATCTTTAGAATCAATCTTTATGGGAGTTGTCAATGTAGGTATTTCAAGTACTGCTGAGCCAGCTCTAGCTGCAGGTCTTGCTACAGCCTTCACAATTCAGATGGGTGGAAATGTTGGTACTATTATTCCAATCGTATTCCCACTTGCTGTATTAGGTCTTCAGTTCATGAACTTTATTTTCTCATTCGTTATTGGTCCATTCGCACCAAAATTTGAACAGCTAGCTTTAGAAGGTAAAGATAAATCAATCACAGCCCTTCACTTTGGTTTATGGGTATTACACTATGGTTTATATGCTTTAATTCCATTCTTTGCTGTATGGTTAGGATCTGATGTTGTACAGACAATCTTACAGTCAATCCCTAAGGTTATTATGAATGGTTTAACAGTTGCAGGTAACATGCTTCCTGCTGTAGGTATGGCTATGTTATTACAGATGCTATGGGATAAGAAAATAGGTATTTACTTTATTTTTGGATTTGTTGCAGTGGCTTATTTAAAATTACCATTAATCGCAATCGCAGTATTAGGTGTCGTTATCGCATTTGTAACAGCACAGCGTGATATGCAGTTAAAAGATATGATGGCTAAACCAGCTGTCGTAAATACTACAGCTAATGACAGTGAAGAGGAGGACTTTTTCGCATGAAACTAATGAATAACATTGATAAAGAAGAAAAGAAATTAATCAGAAAGATGTTCTGGAGATCAGGTGCTATGTATGCATCTGTTAACCCAGTTACTATGGGTGGTGCAGGTTTCTGTTATGCTATGATTCCATTCATCAACCATTTCTATAAGAATGATGAAAAGAAAAGACGTGAAGCTCTTGCAAGACATGTCTCTTACTTCAGTACTACAGTACCTCTTGCATCATTTGTAATGGGTATTGCTGGTTCAATGGAAAAAGAAAACAGTGAAAAACCAGACTTTGATGCTAATGCAATTGGTTCTATTAAAACAAGTTTAATGGGTCCTTTAGCTGGTATTGGTGACTCATTATTCTGGGGTGTATGGAGAGTAGTTTGTGCAGGTCTTGCTATTGGTTTTGCTAATGCTGGTAACATCCTTGCTCCAATTATCTTCTTAGTATTATTTAACGTACCAAACTTCCTATGCAGATACTATGGTGCATGTTTAGGATACTCTTTAGGTGCTAAGTATATTGAAAAATTATATGCTAATGGCATGATTGAAATCCTTACAAAGGCAGCTGGTATTGTTGGTTTAATCATGGTAGGTGCTATGACAAGCAATACTGTTATCTTTAAAACAGTTCTTGAATTCAAGATGAAGGGACAGTCTTTAATGAATGTTCAATCAGCTCTTGATAGTATCTTTAAAGGTATCGTTCCATTATTAATGACATTTGGCTGCTATAAGCTATTAAACAAGAAAGTCAACGTTATCGCTATTATCTTTGGTATCGTTGCATTAGGAATCGTTTTATCACTATTAGGTATTTGCTAATAAATACCGCAGGAGGTCGCTTTGAATACAATGAAATGCAATCCATTCTATATGCTAAGAATCAAGAATGGAATCTATAGTACAGACAACACAATCAGTTATTATCGCAATAAGCTTCCAGATGATACATTCTCATTTGATTCGTCCAATCAAAAAGTTCAAGCCAACATTGATGAATTTGGAACTATTTCCAACCTTACCTTCTTTCATCACAATTACCTTATGGAAAGCAAACCAGGTGTATGGGTAGGAAAAGACTTTGTCCAGGAACATGATCTTTCTGTCTCTATCACATGGAATGGTAAAAGAACTGAATTAAAATCTGATAGTGTAGATGTCGTATCTGATCTTGCAGATAATCTTTTTCCAAGAAGTATTCATCATTTTACCTGGGGAACAGTCAGCTTAATTGCTTGTGCACCTATTACTCATGATGGAGAAAGATTAAGTAGTTTGATGTATGCTATTATCGTTGAGAACCAAAGCGATACAGAAGGAGAAGGTGTCTTAGAACTTCCTTCTCTTTATAAAAAGAAATACTCTGATACAAGAAATGTATTAATAGAATGCCGTGAGACACAATCTCACAACTGTATTTCATTTACTTTACCACCTCATTCTCAAAAAGAATTCATGATTGCTTTCACTGATCCTAATGCATATCAGGATACACAGAAGCTGTTTAGTAGAAGTATTGATGAATGGCTCAAAGAAACACGTCAGTATTATAAACAATGCATAGGTACAGTCCATTTTGATGATGACCCAATGGCGGGCTACTTAATTGAAAGAGCTTATCAACAGGCGTCCGGTGCTTTCGCCATGAATTGGTATAATCAAATACTCGGTTCAAATTGGGGCACTTACCCCGTTACTCCTCATATATGGAATAAAGATATGTATTATTCCAGCCTACCTTATACAATGACTGAACCAGACCTATGTAAAAAAACAATAAAATGGTTTGCCCAATATGGTATCAAATACCCAGGTACTAAATTTGAAGGTGGCATCTTCCATTCATTAAGTAATTCTCTATCAGTGATTCTTCTTTCTGGTGCATATTATGATTATTTTGTTGATAAACATTTCTTTTTAGATAACGAAGATCTCTATAGACAGATGAAGGAAATCCTGAATGAAGTCATTACTTCTAGAAATCCAGATGAACCACATTTGTACCACAGTATATGGATTTCAGATGCCTACTCCCTTGGCACATATCATACAGGATCAAACATCTGTGTATATCGTGCATGTCGTTCCCTATCAAGACTTGCACTTGAAATCTTTGATGAGAAAGAATATGCGATTGAATTAGAAAATGAAGCCAATGCAATCAAGAATGATATAGAAAAATATATGACTGTAGAATCAAATGGTCATCGTATTTTCCTAGAAGGTATTGCGTCACTTGATCCACATACAAAAGAATATATGTCTGATGAATGTTATCGTAAAGAGATGCTTGATCAAGGACTTCAGTTTTTAACTGATGTGAATCATGACGGTACTATCACATTAAGAATGCATGATGGTGAAGAATCAGACACTACATTATTGAATTATTATGGCTATGAAGCAGGAGACAGAACAACGCATTATGGACAATTTAGTTCAAGTGATGAGAATCCTACTTATAGTTGTCTGAGCAGAGGAATTAAGTGGGGAAATCAATCTGGAGCCACTTTTCCTGGATATATTTCAATATTGAATGGTGCTGATAATGTAGAAAACTGGAGTGGAGAACACGGCAGATTTAAAGAATTAGAAAGATTAGCTGATCTAGATGGCAGCTGGTGGTGGTGGCCTTATAAAGTAGGGGCACCTACTGGAGATGTCACACGAATGAACAGCTGTGGTAAATGTGGATGGGCCTCAGGTATCTTCTATATCTTGTTCATTACAGAATTCTTAGGAATCAACTATGATGCACCAAATAAACACTTAACGATTCATCCTAAGGAATTTATTGGAAACTTCTTCTGGGAGGATTTCCATATCGGTGAATCAAGATTTGATATCAAGGTAACTGATCAGCACATTCATATTACCAATAAAAATAATTATTCAATTACTGTCAATCAACATGCAGTAAAGGAAGGAGAAGATTATGAATTTACTAAGTAATATCATGACTTATAAAGGAGAACGTTCTAGAGCTGTATCACCAGAAAACCCAACTGGTGAAAAAGGCAAAGCATGTATGGAAGCAAGTGCCCTAGGTCCATCAAGAAAAGGACGTGGAAGCATTAAGTTACCTATGGGTGAAGAAACAGTGATTGCGGATATAAAAGGTCCAGGTATTATTAGACATATGTGGATGACAATCCGTGAAAATACTGAAAAAGGCAGCTTTGTCATGAGAGATGTTGTCTTAAGAATCTATTGGGATGGTAGTGATACACCTGCAGTAGAAGCCCCTATTGGTGATTTCTTCTGTAATGGTTTTGGTGAAAGATGTGACGTTGCTTCTTTACCAATCGTTGTGAATCCTACTGGAGGAATGAACAGCTATTTTGAAATGCCATTCGCAAAAAGAGCAGTCATTACAATGACAAATGAACATCCAAAAGATATTACATCATTCTTCTATACAATTAATTATGCTGAAGTTGATGCTTTACCTGAAAATTGTTTATATTTCCATGCTTATTGGCGCAGAGAACGTCAGACTGAACTTGCAAAAGACTATGTTATTTTAGATGATGTGAAAGGTAAAGGCTACTATGTAGGTACTTACCTTGGTTTAACTGCACTTGAAAGATATTGGTGGGGTGAAGGAGAATTTAAGTTCTATCTTGATGGTGATGAAGACTATCCAACAGTTTCATCAACAGGCTCAGAAGACTACTTTGGTGGTGCCTGGGCATTCCATCAGAAAGATGAATTAGGAAGACCTTCAGTTAAACCATATTCTAACTTATTCTTAGGTTATCCATTCTATTCAACAAAGGATAAAACAAGAGAAAGATTTGAAACAGGTAAGTTGAATGCTGTTCATGCCTTTGGTAATGACAGCCTTCCTCGCCATGGCTTATACAGATTCCATATTTTAGATCCGATTGCCTTTGATGAAGACATCAAAGTCACATTACAACAGATTGGTAACGATGATCTTTCATTATATGAAAGACAAGATGATGTTTGTACAGTCGCTTATTGGTATTGTGATCATAAAGAAGGATTCGATAAAGAATTCCCAAATAGAAGAGCAAGACTCCCAAGATAGTCTGACAGGAAGATATCCCTATATCTTCCTTTTCATGCGTGTAGGAGTTAAATTGTTTTCTTACATTCTGCAAGGTATAATTAAGAGTAAGGAGGTATCATGATGGATGTAAAAGATAAGGTTTATATATCACTTCAAGAATGCTTAAATGAGTCTGAAAATATCCCTACATCTCAGATTGCAGACAATCTACATTTAAGCAGACAGATTGTGACACATTATTTAAATCAGCTTTTTGATGAGGGAAAAGTAAAGAAAACAGATACAAGACCGACTTACTGGTATATTGAAAAAGAAGAACAGAATGCACCTGTCGAAGAAGAATTAGATTCAGAAGTATTTGATTCTATGATTGGTGCAACAGGAAGTCATAAGAAAATAGTAGAAATGTGTAAAGCCTCTGTTTCTTATCCACCAAATGGTCTTCCAATTCTTATTATTGGTGAAAGTGGTGTAGGTAAAAGCTATATCGCAAAGCTCATTTATAAGCATGCATTACAGACAGGGAGTATCGATAAAAAAGCACCTTTTGTCGTATTAAACTGTGCAGACTATGCCAATAACCCTGAACTTCTTTCTGCTACATTACTTGGTTATAAGAAAGGTAGTTTCACAGGGGCTGATTCTGATAAAACAGGCTTATTACAGGAAGCAGATGGTGGTTATCTTTTCTTAGATGAAGTACATCGTTTATCATTTGAAAACCAGGAAAAACTATTTGTATTTATGGATACAGGTAAATATCGACCTCTTGGGGATTCTAAATGGAGACATTCAAATGTGAGATTCATATTTGCGACAACAGAAAACCCACAAGAAGTCTTATTAGAAACATTTAGAAGAAGAATAACATTACAGATTACCATTCCTAACATTACTGAACGTCCTTTGCAGGAACGTATAGAACTCATTGAAACATTCTATAAAGAAGAAGCAGAAAAGATTAAAAAGAATCTCACTATTTCTAGTGGAGCTGTTAAAATGCTTTGTTTCTCTAAGTTCCCTGGTAATATTGGTAGACTAAGAAACTTGATTCAGGTCAGCTGTGCAGAAGCTTATTTCAAACATGGTAAAGAAGATGATCTTCTTATTTCTGAAGCAGAACTGATTCATGCAGGTGGAGATATACCAGTTAATACAGTAGGATTCCAGGCTGAACGTAATATGGAAATATCTGTTATATGGAATCAGCCTAAAGAATGTATTCATCAGGAATATTATGATGAACACCATACAGAAATCATGAATCTTTTTCACAAGATAGAATCTGCATCGTGGAGTCAGATAGATCAGCTCTATTTGAATTTTCGTGCAATACTTAGAAAAATCAATCCTACTTATATTAGATCAACAGAACAGCGTTTCTTTATGCAGGTCTGTAAGGATATATTGATTCGTTATGGTGTTAAAATGAATGATTCCTGTGGTAAAGAATTATATTTACTTTATATAACATTCAGTGAAATGCATATTGAAAAAGAACAGGAATGGAAACTTAAAACTTATTTTGAACAATCATGCCCTAGAGCCTTCTATGTTGCAAATCGCATTATTATTGAATTAAAGAAGTACGAATTACAGTTAGAAGATAATCTTGCTTTCTTATTTGCGCTAGCTATTCATGAATATATTAGTGAATCTCTTGAATTAAATGGGCTCATTGCAGCACATGGTGATACAACAGCATCTAGTATTGCAAAGGTTGTTAATCAGGCGTGTGGTACCTTTATTATGGAAGGTATTGATATGCCTATGGATACAACACTTGATCAGACTGTAGAAAAAGTACAGAACTATCTCCTGCATTCTGCTAAAGGTAAAGGATTAATCTTACTTGTAGATACAGGATCATTAAGCAGTATGTATTCAAAGATAAAGAATAACTTATCCGGTGATTTATTGATTATTAATAATGTTTCTACTGCTATTGCATTAGATGTTGGTTTAAAGATGCTAGGTCATGGCTCTTTTGAACAAATTGTAGAAAGCACAAAAAAGATTAACAGCTTTGATGTACAGTTCTTTGAAGGATTATCTAAGAATAAGAATATTCTTATTTCATGTATGTCCGGTGTAGGTATTGCGGAAAAGATACAGGAAATCATGAAGAAAACATTAGGTGACTGTGGCCTTGATTTTGTGACAATGGAATATAAGAAACTTTTAGATTTACTCAATGAAGATGAATCTAAGAATTTTGATCAGACTCTTATGATATTGACAACATCTCCTCTTCATGATGGTATTTCAACACCTTGGCTGAGTGTTTATGATATATTAGATGGCCATGGTGAAGAAAACCTATGGAATGCATTAAGAAGTGTAGTTACACCAGAACAATTTGAAGCATTGAAGAATGAATTTGTAAGATTCTTTACAATTGAAGGTATTGTCAGCAGACTACAGTTCCTCAATCCTACAGTCGTTATTCAAGATGTAGAAACAATTCTTCATCGTTATCAGGATTACTATAAGATGGAAATGTCAGGTCATATAAGATTAAACCTCTATATGCATATCGCATTTATGTTTGAACGTCTAATGACTGCAGATGATATAGATGATGAAGAAGAACCTACAAATCCATCACAAAAAGAATTCTATCGTATCTCAAAAATTGTTTTCCAGGATGTAGAAAAGAAATACCGTATTCATTTAGATAATTATGAATTATCTATATTGTATGAATTATTGAGTAAAGTCATTAAGGAGCCAATAGGCTTAGATGAAGCTTGAACTTAAACATAGTCAAAAACATCAAATATATCAGAAACAGATTGAAAAGAATCAAATTCTACAAATGGATGTCCAGCAGCTTCTTGCCCACATAGAGAAGATTTCTTTTGAGAATCCATTAATAGATACTGATGAAATGATAGAAACAAGTTCTGATGTAGGAAAAGAATTTGATATCGATAGTTTATCTAGAAAAACTGAACAAACACTCAAAGAAGTCATTCACTGGCAGCTAATTAATAAGGATATACACAATAAGGAATTAGTAGAATCTCTTGTAGAGTTATTAGATGATAATGGATATCTACGTCTCTCAATAAATGATATCTGTACTTATCTAAAGTGTGATGAAAAAGAGTATTTAGAAGCTAAAGATACATTATCCAAGCTAGATCCTCCTGGACTTGGTGCTAATACATTAAAAGAATGTCTCCTTCTTCAATTAGAGCGCCTCAAAGAAACAGAAGATATTCATCTCACAAAAATACTTGTAGATGAATGTTTAGAAGACCTTTCTAAAAGTCACTACCATGCTGTTTCCAAGAAACTTGGTATATCACAAAACAAAGTAAGAGAACTACTGCAAATTATCCTTACATTAAATCCACGTCCAGCTAGTAACTATAGTTCTTCTCTTGAAGTCAATTATCCTGTGCCCGATATTATAATCAAGGATGGTATAGTTCAATTAAATCCAGTGATTTATAAGGATATAAACATCAATACAGGTTACTTGTCTCTTGAAGCAGAAAGTAAAGAAACTAAGAAATATATAGAATCTAAACTAAAACAAGTCTCATGGTTACAACAATGTCTCAGCCAAAGAAAGAATCTAATATATGATATTGCGGTCTTCTTACTAGATTATCAACAAGATTTTTTTATGAATGGAGGGGCTTGCCATCCACTTCTACAAAAAGATTTAGCGATGTTACTTGGAGTACATGAATCTACAATCAGTAGAGCCATTAAGGATAAATATATATATTGTGATAAGGGCTTTATTCTTCTAAGTGATCTCATTCCAAAGGGAACAGAAGATAACTCTGTTGATTCTATTAAAGAAACAATCAAAGAAGTTATCAATAATGAAGATAAAATAAAGCCTTTAAGTGATCAGAAAATTACCACTCTCTTAAAAGATAAAGGTATTGAAATATCTAGAAGAACAGTAGCCAAATATCGTTCAGAATTAAATATTCCAGATGCATCTGGTAGAAAACATATAAAAAAGTAGAACTGTGTGTTCTACTTTTTTTAGCTATTCAGGATAACAATCGGTAGTTACTCTCTTTTTGATGATTTTCTATTATACTCATAGTATAATAATGATACGAAATAATAAAAATCATATCATGAAGGAGATAAGAACATGAAGCACACTTATTGTACAAACTGCAGAAAAGAAACAACCTACACATTGAAGAAACAGGAAATCAGAAAAGTTATTAAAGATAAGGAATATACTTTCTTGATTACTGTTGCAGCATGTAATGAATGTGGTGAAGAAATATCTCTATCTGGTTTACTAGATTTAAATATTAAAGAAATAGATTCACAATATAGAGAAAAGGAAAATCTAATTACTATTGAAGATATCAACAGATTATTAAAGATATATGATATTGGGAAAGGACCTCTCGCTTTAGTTCTTGGTTTTGGTGAAGTGACTATTAAAAGATATCTAGATGGGCAGGTGCCTTCTCTTGAGTATTCCAATATTATGAAAAAAGCTTTACTTTCTCCTGATTATTTCTATAAGAAATTAGAGGAAAATAAAAATAAGATTACTCCAGCTTCTTATAAGAAATCACAAGAAGCAGTGAGTAATCTACAAGAATTATTTGTATTATCAGATAAGATGAGACAGGTCATTGCTTATTTGTTTAAAGGATTAAATGAAGTTACACCATTGATGCTGCAAAAACTTCTTTATTTAATTCAGGGAACCTCTTATGCCTTATATGATCACCCTATATTTATAGACGTTTCACAGGCATGGGTTCATGGTCCTGTCTATCCTGATGTTTATCATTTATTCAAGCAGTTTAGTTTTAATCCTATTGATGATGATCGATTTGTACTCTTTGAAGAATTAGAGAATACATTAAGTGAAGAAGAATGTCATGTGATTGATTTAGTTATTCATACATATGGTCTCTATAGCGCTAAAGTATTAGAAACAATCACTCATACACAGGATCCTTGGATATCAGCTAGAAAAGGCTATGAAGGAACTATTCCTTCTCATGAACCTATTATAGAAGAAAATATAAGAAACTATTTCCAAAAATTACATAAACAATATGACTTCTCTCATAGAGAAGGAATCAATCACTATATTCATAATATAATCATGTAATGACTATGTATCACTTATTCTATTTTCTATTATGTGAATAACTAAAAATCTATCATACAGATCTTGATAGAAACATACCAAGGATCATAATTCTCTTTATAACATGAATACACTCTTGCATGAATTATCTTACCTGCATCCATTAATCTACAAAAAATATCATTATCACTCTTAGGAATATATCCAAGTTTTTCACCATCCATTGTAAGTACCTTAATCGCATTACTATCATATTCATTATCTGCTTCTCTTTCTAATAGAAGAGGGTCATTCTTCTCTAGTCTTTTAAATACATCCTGATTATCTACATAACGTGTTCCTGCAATATCAGTTAAAGACAAAAAGATTTCGTTCATTAAAGGCATAACCACATTCTCTATCCCATTCATTTTTACTGCTTCTAAAATCATATCTTTCATATTATCCATAAATGCTTCCTCCTAACATGCATGCGTAACTTTTTCATAACAGGAATAATGTTTATCTAAGTTATATTTATACAATCTGTATATCATGATTTTCTTTTCTAGATACTCTTTTGTTATTTTAGGATTTCTATTTTCAAAAGATTCTATTTCTTTCTTGAGTCTTTCTATTTGTGCTGAGAGGTAGGTATTATCTAAGTTTTTTCTAATGGATTGTTTATCATAATCCACCAACATTTCTATATCTATTAAATCATTTAAATTATTATATCTATATGATTCAACTACCCGCTCCCATAATGAATGTTGCGGATTGATTCTTTTAATGATTCTTTTGAATATCTTCTTTGCCTGTTTCATATCTTCATCACTTAGATGCTGTTTCATTATTTTCTTATGAGTTCTTAGTTCCTCTAATTCATGCATATAATCTTCCTTCACAGCATCCATATAGCCTTCTAACTCTTCTTTGTATATCTTGATATGATGATTTTTACATCGCTGACAATAGGCTATTCTCTTTTTGAGGAAGATACACTCAACCATTAATCCATAATATTCTTTATACAACTCTTTATACATTTGATAATAATTCTTTTTGTTCTCTTCAGTTTGATTCTTTAATTCATCACGTTTGATGATTAAACTTCTATAGAGATTGATGAAGTAGTTTGTTGTAGTAGACATAACGCATCTCCTCCTTAACTACATCATACAACTTTCATCAAAAAAATGTTTTGAGTAAGGCTCTCATAAAGTCTATTTAAAGGCGTTCAAATATTTTTTTGCGTAATGACTATGTATCACATATTAACTATCTTACTATGTGCACAAAAAAGACAGAGATCAACTCTCTGCCTACAATACTTTATTAATTGCTTCACTCACACTACTTACCACATCATTGACTTCTTTCTTTAAACTATCAGGAGAACTATGGAAAGTAAAACTATAATCACTTGCCTTAAACAAAGGTAAATCATTATAGGAATCACCAATACCAAGCATCTTATCCGCATTAAAATGTTTCTTAATAGCCTTTACACCTGTACCTTTAGAAATACCCTTTGATACAATATCAATTACATTCGTATTCTGATAACCAGATACCATAGGGTATCTATCATGCACATCTGATACAAATGTTGCTGCTTCTTCATTGGTATCAAACACTAAAGAAATACTATAGAACTTTGAATCCTTGATTTCTTCAAAATCCTTAATCATAGTAAAAGTAGGAAAATCAATAAAACCAGTAAAATAGAAATGAGATTCACTTTCTGTTTGTACAATAATGTTAGAGTAGTCTCTATAATGATTATATATATCCCTCACAAGTTCTTTATCTAAAAGGTGTTCCTCAATCACATGTCTATCCTTATCTAATAATAGTGCACCTGTACACATAATATAGAAATCAAAAGGAATACCCTCTACATCATATAAACAGCTCAGTGGTCTTCCTGTACAAACACCAAATAGATTCTCTTTTTGAAAAGCTGCAATGGCCTCTCTATCTGTTTCTGTTACTTTTTTATTATGAACTAAAGTACCATCTAAATCAGTCGCAAATACCTTCATTCTTATATCCTCCTAGTACATCTATAATCAATTGATGATCTTCATCATGGGCAAGTCCTGATACAATCACACACCCATGTAACTCATCTTTTATAAAAAGTGGAAAACCTCCACCACATATCGCGATAGTAGAATCATTCTCATCATATACATGTCTTTCTTCTTGATCTAGAAACACATAATAAGTGCCATGTTGATACCTTTCCACTGTATTCTGCTTTCTATCTAACCATTCCACACCCTTTTTTCCAGGCATCAAATACTGGAACACAATATCTCCATCTAATACGATTCTAATACGTACTGGTTTACTTGTTTTCTTTACTATTTCATTCCCAATGCAATACGCATCTTCTGCATCAAAATGATCAAAATTTAATTCTTCCTCTAACTTTAATACATCTTCTTTATTCATGTTCATCACCTTATTCATTTCTAGCACAAATCATCTTACAATGAAACAGTTTTCATATGTATAGAAACAAATGTTCTGTTATTCTTATTTATCGATAGAATTGATTGAACTAAAAGTTCAATCATTCACCTGATGATAAATAATCGCATAAAGATTACTTAAGACATACTGAAAAGCTAATTGTGAATAGAATGTACTAATTCTATTTTCTTTCTCACAATCAGGAATCATAATCAAATCATCACAATAAGCCATTAATGAATTCTTCTTATTCGCAGTAATAAGTCCAATTTTCACATGATTCTTAGTTAATGTCTGTACACATTCTAGAAGTCTTTCTTGCCCTCTATAACTAATAATAAGTGCATAATCATCCTTGTTCATGCGTTTAGAAATATGTCTCTCTTCTCCAAACTGTGTTGCAAGAGTAGGGAATATATTTACTTTTACAAGCTTATTCGTAAAATTAATCACTGTAGTCTGTGTATCTCCATAACTAAACAAAAAGATACGTTTCTTATGAATAATCTCATCTGCCATAGATTTGAGCACATCTATGTCTAGACTAGAATATACCTGTTTAATACTCTCCTGATACAAAGAAAACATATTCTTCATAATCTCTTCAGTTGTTTCATTAAACTGAAAAGGTGTCGTATAATCCACACTCTCTACAATATACTTATTCGCTTCTCTCTCTTTAATTAAATCTACCTTTAAAGCCTTATATCCACTATAACCTGCCTTACGGCACAATCTAATAATAGTTGCATTAGAAGTATAAGTTTTTTTCGCTAAATCATTAATAGACAACTCTTCTAATAAATCTAAGTGATTCATTAAATAATCAATCACTTCTTTTTCAGTCTCTGTATATTTATTTTCTTGTGATATATCTAGTATCATGGGTTTCACCTCTCTTTCTATTTTAAGTGAATTTTCTTTGATTAAAAGAGTAAACGACAACATATCTTTTATTCTTTTTATATGATATCATGTATTAATCTTTTAGGAGGGAATAACATGAATCAGACACAAGATTTCACTAAGGGAGTTATCTGGAAACAATTGCTTTTTTTCTTTTTTCCTATTCTTATAGGAAGTTTCTTTCAACAGTTATATAACACTGTTGATACAATCATTGTTGGACGGGCAGTAGGCACAAGCGCACTTGCTGCAGTTGGTTCAACAGGAAACTTAACGAATTTAATCATTAACTTCTATGTAGGCTTATCTACAGGTGCTTCCGTAGTCATCGCCCAATACTATGGTGCACAAAATAATAAGAAAATTCATCAGGCAGTGCATACTTCTTATAGTCTTGCCATTGTCAGTGGCATACTCATGATGCTTTTTGGCTTATTTTTCTCTTATCAATGTCTAGATGCCATTGGTACACCACATGATATATTGAATGATGCCACTCTCTATATGCAGCTTTACTTCTTATGTATGATTCCAGGTGCAATCTACAACATCGGTGCAGGAATCTTAAGAGCAGTAGGGGACAGTAAAAGACCACTCTATTACTTAATTGTATGTAGTATTGTGAATGTTGTATTCGACTTTATCTTTGTAGTCATCTTCCATCAAGGTATTGCTGGGGCAGCTATCGCAACAGTCATTGCACAATTTGTCTGTGCTATGCTTGTTACTATTCAATTAATGCGTACAAATGAAGTCTACAAGCTTACATTATCAAAGATGAAATTTCATCTACCTGTACTAAAGAAGATTATTATGATTGGTGCCCCAGCTGGAATACAATCTACAATGTATAGTATCTCAAACATTGTCTTACAGAGTCATATCAATGCTTTTGGTACACAGACAATTGCTTCATGGTCAGTTTATGTAAAAATAGATGCCCTGTTCTGGATGATGATTGCGGCCATTGGTGCAGCTATCACAACATTTAGTGGACAGAACTATGGAGCTCATCTTCATGACCGTATTAAAAAGGGTACAAGAACAGCTCTTGCTATGGCTTTTGTTATGACTATTTCAATCAGTACAATACTCTGTTTAACAGGCAGTTATATCACAAGATTATTCTCATCAGATCCACATATTATTGAAGAGTGCTACAGCTTGATGCTGTTCTTAATGCCATTCTATTTCTTATATTGCTGTGTTGAAATATTCTCAGGGACTATGAGAGGATGTGGAGAATCAATTAAACCAATGATATTAGTATGCTTAGGTATATGTGTACTACGTATTGCCTGGCTCACATTCATTTCACCACACTATCCAACTATTAAAGGTGTTGTTGTCTCTTATCCAGTCACTTGGTTTACGACCTCACTACTCTTTATTATTTACTATAAACACTTCAAAAAGCATCACTTTGATGCCTAACTAGGAAACAAAGTCTCACTTTGTTTCTTTTTTAATACAATTTTAATAATATATTTTCATTGTGATAAAAATTCTTTGACATATATTAAGAATTGGTGTAATTTATAAACATAAAAGAAAAGGGGGATTCATGTGAAAGGATTTTTTGAAAATTTAGGTTTTTTTGCCAGTCGATTCAATCAGGCTATAGTGATTACGATTGAATTATCAATTATATCATTAATAGCTGCGACTATTATTGGAATCATTGTTGGATTAGTCAATACTTCAAAAAGTAAGTCAGTGATCATGAAGATATTAAAGGCAATCGCCAACCTTTATATTTATATCATTCGTGGTACACCAATGCTTGTGCAAATACTAATCATATATTTTGGCTTGGAACAGATGTTAAGACCAACAGGATTTAGCTGGTTAAAAATCGGCGGTACTTTTACTGCTGGTACTGTTGCTTTATCACTTAATGCCGGCACTTATATGGCAGAAAGCGTCAGAGGTGATATTGAAGCAGTCAGATCCCTTGGCTTAACTTATGGTAAAAGTGTGAAGAAGATTGTCTTACCACAGGCTTTAAGAACAATGTAACCTTCAATCATCAAACAGTTTATTATTTCTATTAAGGATACTTCATTATTATCTGTTATTGGTCTGGCAGAATTGACTAACGTTGGTAAAACAATTGCCGCAACGCAGTCAGCTCATATGATGCTCATTTATTGTTTTATGGCTTGTTATTATTTATTTATCTGTACAGTAATTGCACAGGTATCAAAAGTTGTAGAAAAGAGGTCATCTTATGGCAAATAAAAAAGTCTTTGTCAAAAACCTAAAGAAGAACGCTGAATACGATAAGATTGTCGCTAAGTACGAATAAGACTTGTTAAAGAGTGATAAGATATATCTCTTATCATTCTTTTTTTATGATATACTTTACCTATGAAAAAAATGAACTCTATACCACTTATTTGTGGTTTATTATCTATCGCAGCATTTTTAATCTATTTTTATAGTGCCAATCACGCTCCTTATTCTTATACAGATATCATTCTGCTTGGCCCTGTATTTTCTTTTGTAGGACTTATCTTTTCTATTATTACTAGAAAAGAAAGAACACTTATTTGGTGGCTAGGCTTATTACTATGTACTTTAGGCTTTTTGGCATGTATCATGATATTAGTAATATTTCTAATCTCTTAGGAGGACTTATGAAGAAATTAATTAGATGTTTATTTATCGTATGTATATTATGTTTTTCTATTTCCCCTGTTTACGCAAGAGCTGGCGGCGGGGGAGGAGGATCAAGTGGAGGTGGAGGAGGAGGCAGTGGTTCTCCATCCCATCATTCTTCTTCTCCTGTAAGATATGTTGATACACCCGAAAGACGTATTGCTAGTTTAATAACTTTTTCTTTTATATCATATGGTTTTTCATATATGAAAAAATATCGTCGTAGATATAAAGCTATCTCCATGCATAAGGATATGAAAAGAGGACTAGCAGAAAAGAATAACTCATCCTTTGATGAAAAGAAGATGAACAAAATAGTCGCCGATTACTATTACACTATTCAGAATGCATGGAATGATAGAGATATGGATGTTCTTAAACAATGCCTTTCTCCATCTCTATATGAACAATGGCAAACAAAACTCAATTGGTGGGAGTATGAAGGTATACGTAATGAACTTTCTGATATCAGACTTCTTAAAACAATGGTTGTAGAAGTAGGTGATGACTACTTCTGGTCTTATATAGAAGGTAAGATGAGAGATAGAATGATTAAAGGTAATGAAGTCACTCAGGATAATAAAGAAATCTTTATTGAATACTGGCGCTTTATAGTAGAAGAAGACAGGATTTATTTAGATGAGATCAGGCAGGAAGATGAAGTCTAAGATGTCAACCGAAATTGATAATGTCTCAAAAAT
>ULMK01025725.1_pt1 | contig 39471 bp, 49 predicted proteins | sample 1951621 | NCBI WGS metagenome assembly ULMK01 (sample SAMEA4835547, study PRJEB28245) | human gut metagenome | biome: gut microbiome; material: fecal sample | place: Denmark | collected 2008
ATTCTTGATAACAAAATATGTTACTCATTGCAACTGTATTAATTATTGCAGTGTATAGTGGTTCATCAAGGACTATCTTAGCATAGTCTGCTAGATTAATAGGGCTTTTTTGAAATTGCGATAAGGTGGTTACAAGTTCACCGCAGTACTCTGGGTCTTTATTTAAAAATTCTAGTTTTAATTTGCTAGCAAGTACTGTAAATATCATTTGTTCATCAATGCTAAAAACAAATTTAATATTTTCTTTAAAATTTGTTTCATAAATTTCCCAATTATTGTTTATATCGATAATAGCTTTCTTAAATTCTTTGATTAAAATTGGTTCAATCATAAAAATATTCTCATCAATTAATAAATTATGAGTTAATTTTGCTAAATAAAAGTTAATACTACTCATAAAACCACCTGCATCTTAATTATATTCTACCATGGATATTTTCAAAAGTAAATTCATAATCTTAAATAAAGGGGTAACATATGAAAAAAATACTTTGTTTTTTAGTGTTGTTGTTAGTGCCAGTAAAAGTTTTTGCAATAAGTGCATCAAGTTATATTGCATATGATTTAGATAATGATATAGTTTACTATGAAAAGAATGTTGATGATAAAAGACTGATTGCAAGTATTACTAATATTATGACTACATAGTGATTAACCAAGAATACGTAAGAAATACAACACATATATGTCTTCATAATTATACTGTTTCATATGATGTTTGTGTAAATATAGTAACACCTTTTTAATTAGCAGACTATATAGTCTGTTTTTTTATGTAATTAAATATGGAGGTGTAAAAATGTCGGTTTTTAAAATAGAAAAAAATGATAACTACACAGTTATGTCTAATTATCATTTAAGAGATAAAAATTTATCATACAAAGCCAAAGGATTACTATCTTTTATGTTATCATTACCAGAAGACTGGGACTATTCTTTAGCAGGATTATGCAAAATAAGTAAAGAAGGTAGAGATGGTATAAGATCTATCCTAAAGGAATTGCAAGAACACCATTATTTAGAAATAGAAAAAGTAAGAGGAAATAAAGGGTATTTTGAATATAATTATTTGATTTATGAAGTACCTCATTTTATAGAACTTGATAATGATAAAAATTATCCAGATACGGAAAAACCACACCTGGATAATCCAAATGTGGAAACGCCTACACAAATAAATACTAATATAATAAATACTAAAAAACAAATAGATAAAGATGATAAAACGGAAATATCATCTTTTTTTGTGCCAGAAGAACACAACAGATTAACTCTTGAACTAATTGATAGTGGCTATATAGACGAGAATGATATTCAAATTTTTTATTATGATGATTTATTTAATAATCTTCTTGAAGAAAATTCATATAAAGATTTAATTCAAATAATTCATTACATTGTACCTAGAGTAATAAATAGAAAATTTAAAGATGAAGATGGGAATCCAATAAAAAATAAATTTGGTTACTTTAAAAATTCAATAACTTGGAATATTAAAAAGTTAAATTTAGACATTGATGACTTATGGAGTTATGATGATTTATTGGATCTAGAAAAATAATTATTTTTTTAATATTTCATCCATAGATATTTTATGGTTATAACAAATTGTAAATAGAGTCATTGTAGTTATCAAAAATTTACCATTTTCATAGCCACTATAAGTTGCTTGAGAAATCATACATTCATCAGCAATATCTTGTTGAGTAATATTTAATTTAGTTCTGATAGTTTTAAGTCTATTACCAATTTTGGTTTTGTTTGCTTTTTCTAATTCAATGTAGTTATTTGTTTTAGATAAACCTGTAACATAATTTGCAGAAAATTTATATAAATTGCAAAATCTAATTAGTTTAGGTAATGGCATGGTATCGTGATTATTTTCCCAACCAGTAACAGTTTTTCTTGATACCCCTAAAACATTACCTAGTTCTTCTTGTGTTATTTCTAATTCTTCACGACAATACTTTAAATTATTCATTATCAACATATTTATCACCAATAATAATTTTCCCATTAAAATGATAAGTATTAATAAAACGCTGGGTTATTTTATAAAATGGTGTTATAATTATTAAAATAGTTTAGGGTAATAGAGAAGGAGCAGATTTATGAAAAAAGAAATAGAGAAATTCAATTCTAAAAAAATAGCCCAAAATATTACAAATACAATAGAAGCAGATTTATTTAAAATAATGGAAGTTTTGGATTTTGATTTTAATGAAGTTATTTCTAATGTGAATAATTTACCAGAAAAAAGTAGAATTGATGTAATGAGTATATTAATTAATGACTCACTAAAAGAATTACAAGAAAAATTAGATATTGCAGAATATTCTAAAGTTATTAGATATGTTGATGATGTTACAGATTATTATAAAAGCAAGAAAGATGACTTTGAATCAATAATTGAAGAATGTGATATGATAGCTGATGATATTTTATATAAAGTTATGGGACATAAAGATAGAAAACTTGAATTACCAGTAGATGTTTCTATTATTGAAAAATATTGTTTTTCTACAGAAATAAAAAAAGAGCAATTTTATGATGCTCTTATGTGGATAGCATTAAGATATATTGCAACCTTACAATATCTAAAATATAATAACTGGAAAAATAAGTATAACGAAGAAAATAATATAGAAGTAGTAAATTAGCAGTACCACCCTAAACTATTAAATAGGTATTATTTTAATACTTATTTTTTTCATAAAAAAATCGTCTCTATATTAGCAGACGATCTACTACACAGCCAAACTTCGACTGTATCAGATAAACACGATACTGCATACTGCTTTTGTGTCATCTGACTATTTAATATTAGCATATATTATTAACTATTTCAACAAATTTTAAATCATTACATTAATGTAATATAAAGTAAGTGTAAAACATGGTATAATTATATATGAAATGTGGTGGTTATTTTGAAAACAATCATGATAGTCGAAGATGAAAAATCAATAAGAGATGAACTTAAAACACTTTTAGAAACATCTGGATATAAGGTTATCTTATTAGAACGATTTGATAATACTTTAGAAGATATATTAAAGAGTAAATTTGATTTGCTTCTATTAGATATAAATTTACCTAAAATGAATGGCGAAACTTTATTAAAAGAGTTTAGAAAGCAGTCTAATATCCCAGTAATTATGGTAACAAGTAGAGTAGGAGAAACTGATGAAGTATTGTCTATGAGTTATGGTGCAGATGATTATATAACAAAACCTTATAACCCAACAATTTTATTACTTAGAATATCTAATATTTTCAAAAGAATGGAAAAAAGTACAGACTTTCTTACCTATGATGATGTAAAAGTATATCAAGGTAAAGGAATTTTAATGAAAGGCGAAGAGATATTAGATTTAACTAAAAATGAAATGATTATATTTTCTTATTTATTAAATAATCGCTCTAATATAGTAACCCGTGATGAATTAATGACAGAACTATGGAATAACGAAGAATATATTAACGAAAATGCTTTAACCGTAAATATAAGCAGATTAAGAGCAAAACTAGAATCTTTTGGAATAGAAAATGCAATTGAAACAAGAAAGGGACTAGGGTATAAGTTGTTATGAAATTTAGTAAATATGTTTTTGATAAATGGTTAGAAATACTATTTGCTTTATTCGGATATTTCATTGTTTTAATGATGCTTTTCGCTTTTAAAATTTCAAAAGAAGTTATTATAGGAATAACAGTAGTATTTTTATTATTTTTCAATATGATAATTCTAACTGGGTATATTAAAAGAAGAAGATTTTACACTAATTTAATAAATAATGTAGATAAACTAGATAAAAAGTATCTTGTTTTAGAAATGTTAAATGAACCATCTTTTTATGATGGAAAAATACTATACCAAGTATTATATGAAATTAATAAATCAATGAATGAAAATGTCAAAGATTTAGAAATAAGTTTGAATGATTTTAAAGAATATGTGGAACTTTGGATACATGAAATAAAACTTCCTATTTCTAGTTTAGTTTTAATGAATCATAATCATAAAACAAATGTGGATAAAAAATATGATGAGCAAATAAGAAGAATAGATGATTATGTGGATCAAATCCTTTATTTTGTTAGAAGCGAGAATGCTGAAAAAGATTATTTAATTAAAGACACCAGTTTGAAAAAAGTAATTAATTCAGTAGCCATGAAAAACAAAAATGATTTATTAGAAAGAAATATTAGTTTTGAAGTAGAATTATCTGATATAAAAGTATTAACCGATTCAAAATGGCTAGAATTTATCGTGAATCAAATTGTTAGTAATAGTATGAAATATACTAAAGATAATAATAGCATTATTAAAATTAGTGCTGTGGAAACTTCAAAACAAGTAGATTTAATTATTTATGATAATGGTGTTGGAATACCAGAGAAAGATATTAAAAGAGTATTTGAAAAAACATTTACAGGAGAAAATGGTAGAGCTACTTCTAAATCAACTGGTATGGGGCTTTATATCGTAAAAAAATTATGTAGAAAATTAGGTCATAAAGTTAGGATTGAATCTAAAGAGGGAGAATATACAAAGGTTGTTATATCTTTTGCAAAAAATGATTTTTATAAAATAGGGGATTAATAAGTATTTTTAGTATTACGAAATTGTAATGTTCTGTAATATTAGAATAACGACAAAGTCCCTTTTTTGTCATAAAATTATTAGCAGAAAGGAGAATTTTTATGGAAAATATTTTAAAGATTGATAAGGTTGAAAAATATTACGGTAGTAGATCTAGTCTTACCAAAGCAATTGACAATATCTCATTTGAAGTAGATAAGGGTGAGTTTGTTGCTATCATGGGAGCAAGTGGATCTGGGAAAACAACTCTTTTAAATTGTATATCTACAATAGATAGAGTAACAAGTGGACACATCTATGTAGATGGAGAAGACATTACAAAATTAAAGGGTAATAAATTAAATAAATTTAGAAGAGAAGAATTAGGTTTTATTTTTCAAGACTTTAATTTACTTGATACTCTGACTGCTTATGAGAATATTGCTTTAGCTCTTTCTATTCAAAATGTAAGTGCTAGTGATATTGCAAAACGAATTGATAAAGTTGCAAAGGAACTTGATATTAAGGATGTTTTAAAGAAATATCCATATCAAATGAGTGGAGGACAAAAGCAAAGAGTAGCATCAGCTAGAGCAATAATTACAAATCCAAAACTTGTTTTAGCAGATGAGCCAACAGGAGCATTAGATTCTAAATCAGCAAAAATGTTACTTGAAAGATTTACATATTTAAACAAAGAATTAATGGCAACAATTCTTATGGTTACACATGATGCTTTTACAGCAAGTTATGCAAGTCGTGTAATATTTATCAAGGATGGTAAAATCTTTAATGAACTACATAGAGGTAGTGATTCTAGGAAAGAATTTTTTGATAAAATTATAGATGTTGTAACCCTTCTAGGTGGGGATTTAAATGATGCTCTTTAAGTTATCCCTTAAAAATATTGCGAGAAGTATAAAAGACTACGCCATCTACTTTTTTACTTTAATATTAGGTGTTGCAATATTTTATATATTTAATGCGATAGATAGTCAAACTGTTATGATGCAAGTATCAGAATCTACTTATGAGATTATTGATTTAATGACAAGTATGCTTTCTGGTGTAAGTGTTTTCGTGGCATTTATATTAGGTTTTTTGATTATATATGCAAATAGATTTTTAATGAAAAGAAGACATAAGGAATTTGGTATTTATCTAACTCTTGGTATGAGTAAAAGAAAAATATCACTTATTTTATTCTTTGAAACATTAATAGTCGGCGTTATATCACTTGCCATAGGATTAATACTTGGTACGGGGTTATCACAACTTATGAGTTTGTTTGTAGCAAATCTGTTTGAAGCCAAGATGACAGAATTTGAGTTTGTATTCTCATCATCTGCCTGTATCAAAACACTTATTTACTTTAGTGTTATGTATATTCTAGTAATGATATTTAACACATATAATGTAAGTCGTTGTAAGCTAATTGATTTACTTAATGCGAACAAAAAATCAGAAAAAATAAAATTAAAAAATCCTTGGATTTGTGTAATTGTATTTATTATTTCTGTAATAGCATTAGGTTATGCATACTACTGTGTTACAGGTGGAGTAACAGATATGCAAACTGCTGATAAAATACTTATTCCTATTGCTCTTGGAGCATTATCAACATTCTTTATATTCTGGTCTTTATCAGGTTTATTACTCAAAATATTTATGAGTATGAAAAATGTTTATTATAAGGGACTAAATAGTTTTACATTAAGACAGTTTAGTAGCAAAATAAATACAACTGTATTTTCAATGACTATTATATGTTTGATGTTATTCTTTACAATATGTGTTTTATCAAGTGCTATTTCAATTAGAAATTCAATGACTGCGAATATTAAGGAACTTGCTCCAGCCGATATAGAAATTAATAAGAAAATGGACTTACCACTAGATTCAGGATATTCACAAGAAGTTATAGAAGATTCTAAAATTTCTGTAAGTGAAACATTGGATAGATTAGGTTTTGATGCTGATAAGTATTTCAAAGATGTTGTAGAATTTTATGTATATGCAAGTAATGATATATTAGTTAAAAATACACTTGGAGATGCTTATGAAAAAATATCTCAAGAATTTCCATATTTAAAATATGATACTGCTGAACAATTTATTAAAGTGAGTGATTATAATAAACTTGCTAAATTATATAATTTAGATGAAATTCATTTAAGTAATAATGAATATGCAATAATTGCTGATTTTGATTCGTGGATAGATATTAGAAATCAAGGGTTAGAATTAGATACACCAATTATGATAAATGGTTATACTTTAACACCTAAATATGATGAATGTATTAATGGGTTTATTAATATGACAAGTAGCCATGTAAATATGGGAATATTTGTAGTACCAGATGAAGTTTTAAATGGTTATGTTAGAGAAACAGGAATGTTAGTTGCTAATTACAATGCAAATGATGATAAAGAAAAACAAGAAATAGAAAATATGATTATAGATTTAGATAACAGTCCATACGCATCAAACACAGATATAGGTGCGAGTACCAAACTTGCAATATATGAGGGTAGTATTGGACTTGGAGCTATGATCACGTTTATTGGTTTATATCTTGGAATTATCTTCTTGATTGCAAGTGCAGCCATTTTAGCACTAAAAGAATTATCAGAATCAACAGATAATAAAGAAAGATTTAGAATGTTAAGAAAAATAGGAACTGATGAAAAAATGCTTAATAAAGCTCTATTTAGACAAATTGGAATATTCTTCTTGTTCCCATTAATTATTGCAATTATTCATTCTATATTTGGTATTAAATTCTGTCTTTATATATTAGAAACATTTGGTAAAGGAGAATTATTAAAATCAATTATCATGACAGCAGGAATTATTGTCTTTGTATATGGTGGATATTTTATAATTACATATTTATGCAGTAAAAATATTATAAAGGAGAGGTAAAAATGCTTTTAGCTTATAATTGGAGTGCTGTATGGCAAAGTGTAGAAGACACTTGGTTACCAATACTTATTCCAATAGGAATTATAGTATTAATTATAATTGTTGCTTCTATATGGAGAGGTAAGAGAAAGGATTAGTATTTTTTACTAATCCCCTTACTAAATATGGGCTATTTAGAATCAATAAAAGCAGCAATCATTATTTTTCCAATTATAGCATTTCTATTTACCATTCCTTTTATACTACATCAATACCATAAATATGGTTCTATAAATAAATTTAGAGTTCTAATAATTTATTCGTTTATACTTTATTTAATTACAATGTATTTTCTAGTAATACTTCCACTTCCGAGTAGAGAAGAAGTGGCAAATATGACTGGTAGAACAATACAATTAATCCCATTTTCATTTATTGGAGATATTGCAAGAGAAACTAATTTTAATATATTAGATCCATCAACATATATATCTACTTTATCTCATCCTAGTGTTTATACAATGCTATTTAATGTTGTGATGACTATACCTTTTGGAATGTATTTAAGATATTATTACAAGTGTAGTTTAAAAAAGACTTTTATGTTAACTCTACTTCTTTCTCTATTCTTTGAATTTACACAAGTAACAGGACTTTATGGTATATATCCAAGACCATATAGACTTTGTGATGTTGATGATTTAATAACAAATACACTAGGTGGAATAATTGGATATTTCATAATGGGGATAGTAGATGATTTTCTTCCTACAAGAGATGAAATAGATGAAGAAACTATCGAAGATGGAAAAAGAGTATCTGGTTTTAGAAGAATAACATTATTTTTCTTAGATGGTTTTGTATATCTTTGTTTATCTACTATATTATCATTATTCTCTGGTACATTATTTATGACACTTATATCTTTCATAATTTATTATGGAGTAATACCATATTTCTGGAATGGTAAAACGATTGCTAGTAATTTCTTAAATGTAAAAGTTACTTTTCCTAATATGACATTTATTAGATTGATTTTAAAAAACATATTTAATTACCTTTATTATTTTATGTTACCAGTTTGTATATTAGCAACAGGAATGATAATAGTTAATAATATAGATTTGAGTGCAGTACCTTCAATTTGGGTATATTTAGGGTGCTTTATAATTATTATTCTTTTCTATTTGGTAAATATATTCTTATTGCTTAAAAATGGAAGAATTTATTACGATAAAGCATTTAAAATTACTTATTTGAGTACAATAGATGAAGTTAAAGAAAAAGATAGGAGGCGAAAAGATGGAAAACATTAAAGGAAAGATATTTGCTGGTATTGGTATTGTTGTTGTCATTGCAGTATTCTTTGTAATATTCTGGTTATTATTCTATCAAGAATCTACTTATTATACTAAAATTGATAATACTAAGGTAGAACAATTGGATTCTGGTGATATGAGATATGAATACACACTAGATGCTTATAATGAAAAAGGTAATTCAAAAGAAGTAACTTTTAAAACAAGCAGAGAATTAAAAGATGATGCTTATTTAAAACTTGATGTAATGTTAACAAGAGGAGTTAAATCTTGGGAAGAAGTACAATTTAGCGAATTACCTGATAAAGTACAAGAAAAATATGAATAAATGAAATAAAATATAAAAAATTAGTATGAATCAAATAATAAAGAAGCATACTAATTTTTTTATATGACTATTTAATCTTTTGAAAAATGGTATAATAGTATCATAATATAAATTCTACTTTTAAGTGGTATAAATATTGCTGATTAAATGGTATATTTGATTCATGAAAAGGAGATGATCTTATGGATCAAAAAAAGATTGGTAAATTTATCGCTGAACTTAGAACAGAAAAGGACTTAACACAAACAGAATTGGGAGAAATGTTAGGGGTTAGTTATAAGGCTGTTTCAAAATGGGAAAATGGGATTTGCTTACCTGACGCATCACTATATGATGATATATGTAAAATATTCAAAATTACAAAAGATGAATTGTTTGCAGGGTGTAGGAGAGAAATTGATTATAAAAATAAACCGAACTATATTTTATTGGCTTTATGTTTAATATTGTTGGCTATTTGTTTATTTATACCTGTGTTATCCAACAATATAATCGGTATGAGTATTATAGGAATAGTTGCTATTATAACATTAGCATTTTTTACTACAAATATTTATAAATTAACTAATATAAGCAAAGATGATAGAAAAATTAAAGTAATAAAAATATTTAATTATTTACTTATCCTAGCAATACCTATTTTGATTATATCCCAACATATATTTAATATAGAAAATTATAATAATGAAATTGTTATTATACTAATAATTTCATTAATTATAGCTAGTGGAACTTTTTTTTATAAATTTCCTTATAATAAATATATTGGATTAAGGTTACCGTGGACTGTTCGGGATGAATCTACTTGGAAAATAGCTCATCAAATTGTAGGGATTATTTCTTTACCAATATCTGTTTTAACCTTTGTTTGTGCTTTGTTCTTTGATGTTGAAATATGTGCAACTATTGGAATAATTTTATGGATTTTAATACCAAGTGTAATTTCAGGGATACACTTTTATAAATTATATTGTAGAATGTAATTTATAAAATATTAAGTCAGTTCAATATCAGAGCTGATTCAGACTATTAACAAATTTAATTTGTCAACAGTCTGAAATTAGTATGATTTTATACTAATTCTTTTGACAACTATTTAGATAACTTTCTAAATAGTTATTGACTTTATATATATAATAAGATAAAATCTATTTAGATAAATGTCTAAATAGCGAGGTGATAATTATTGAAATTTCTGAAACCTTAAAAGCTATATCAGATCCTATTAGAAGAAGTATATTAGAGATGCTGAAAAAGGGGAAAATGACAGCTGGAGATATAGCAAAGGAATTTAATATAACCAATGCGTCTGTATCATATCATTTGTCTTATTTGAAAAGAGTAGATTTGATTAGAGAAGAAAAATATAAAAACTATATTTACTATGAACTTAATACATCGGTCTTTGAAGATATATTGGTATGGGTTTATCAATTTGTAAATAATGATAATAAGAAAGAGGAAGATAAGAATGAAAAAAATTGATTGGAAAAATTTAATCATAACAAGTTTAATCTGTATAATTCCAATAATTTTTGGAATAGTTTTATACGAAAAATTACCAGATCAAATGGCAGTACATTTTGGGATAAATAATGAGCCTAATGAATATGCACCAAAAGAATTCGCTTTGTTTGGAATTCCTATATTTATGACTTTATTACAAATAGTTTGTTGTATTTTTAGTGATTTATTAGAACAAAAAAGGCAAAATAAAAAATATATTTCAATTTATAAATGGATAATACCAATTATTGGAATAGTGTGTTATTTAACAATGATAGCTTATGGTACGGGAATAAACTTGGATATGAGAATGATTGTTTGTATTACTTTAGGAATACTATTTACAATATTAGGAAATTATCTTCCCAAAACGATACCTAATAAACTTCAGTTAACATATATGAGGAAAGAACATTGGGAAAAAATTAAAAGACCTGTAGCATATTTCTTTGTAGTTATGGGACTATTATTTGTAATATCTACATTTTTAAATCCATTGGTATCATTTGCATTGGTAGGAGTTATTATAATATTTGCTGTAGTATTAGTTATGTATTCAATATATTTATTTCATAAAGATAGAAAAGTGAGGGGAAGAAGTAATGATTGAAATAAAAAATGTTTCTAAATCGTATATTAAAGGGAAAAAATCAGTAGATAATTTGAATCTCGAAATAAAAAATGGTGAGATATTTGGTTTTTTAGGTCCAAATGGAGCAGGAAAAACAACAACTATAAGAATGATAACAGGAATCTTAAATATTGATGAGGGAGATATTTTAATAGATGGAAAAAGTATAAAAAGCAATCCATTAGAGGCAAAGAAAAGTTTTGGATTTGTGCCAGATAGTCCAGATATGTTTTTAAAACTAAAAGGAATTGAATATTTATTATTTATGGCTGATATATATGATGTACCACAAGATAAGCGAAGAGAAAGAATAGAAGAGCTTACAAAAAAGTTTGGAATATATAATCAATTAAATAATCAAATTCAAAGTTATTCTCATGGTATGAGGCAAAAGATTGTTATTTGTGGTGCTTTGCTTGCTGAACCTAAAAACTGGATATTAGATGAACCAATGACAGGATTAGATCCTAAATCTTCTTATGATTTGAAAGAAATGATGCGAGAACACGCAAAATCTGGAAAAACAGTTTTCTTTTCTACTCACATATTAGAAGTTGCAGAAAAACTATGTGATAGAGTAGGAATTATAAACAATGGTAAATTGGTTTTTGTAGGTACATTTGATGAAATGAAACAAAAATTCAAAGAAGAAACATCCTTGGAAAAATTATTCTTAGAAATAACAGAAAAATAATTCTTAGGAAGGTGTTTATTTATGGATAAGGTTATAAAATTAACAAAAATATTTTTAAAAAATTCCTTTTCTAATATGGATGCAAGGATGGGAATTTCATCAAAGTCAAAAAGCAAAATATTGATTTATGGAATATTATTTTTATATTTTGCAGGATTAATCATTTTTTTGAGTTATAATTTGTTAGATGGATTAATATCTATTCATCAAGAAACAATATTCGTTGGTATGATTTTATTTATGATTTTTGGATTAGCCATTTTTCAAACTTTATTTTCAAGTATTAATATACTATATTTTACAAAAGATAATGAATATATATTGCCATTACCACTTAAACCCTATCAAATAATCCTTGCTAGAACTGGGGTAATGTTGATTATTGAATATGTTATTATATTTTTACTTGGGTTAATTCCTTTAGTTATGTATGGAGTATTAACAAATGCAGGAATTTTGTATTATATTACAATGATTTGCTCTGTTATATTATTACCAATATTACCAATTTTGTTAATAAGTATAATTGTTATGATTATTATGAGTTTTGCTAGATTTACCAAAAATAGAAATAGATTTCAATTAATTGCGTCTATATTACTTATTGGAATTGTAATTGCTATATCGATTGCGACTAGTGGAACAAGAGATAATTTAACTAATGAGGAAATGGCACAAGCTGTTGTTCAGGCAAATGGTATGATAGAGATAATGAAAGGATATGTACCAACAGTAGATTATATGGTAGAAGCGTTAACGACAAGCTCATTATCTGTTATAGCAATTAATATTTTAAAAACTACTGTGATTACAATAATTAGTTTAGTTTTATATTTAATCATTTCACAAAAATTATATTTTAGAGGGTTAATTGGGAATTTATTTGGGGGAAGTTCAACACACTCCAATAAAAAAATTAATCAAGAAAAATATCAAAATAGTAAATTATATAAGAGCTATATTGGCAAAGAATTTAAAACATTAGCTAGAAATCCAGTGTTTTTATTGCAATGCTTATTACCAGCTATTTTGATTCCTATATTGATGGTTTTCGTTGTCTATTCTAGTTTAAATGGAGATGGAGGAATAGCTGAATCTACTATAAAAATGTTAGGAAATACATCAATAAATTCATTTTTGATTGCTGGTGTTATATTAGGAATTATACAATTTTTTACTATGTTTATATACATATCTATAACTGCTATTTCCAGAGAAGGAACAAATGCAGTATTTATGAAATATATACCTGTTTCTTTATATAGACAGTATATATATAAAATCATTCCTAATATCATTATGAATATTATAACAATTATGATTTCACTTGGTATTGCACAGTATATTTTACATCTCCCATTATTAACTTTAGTTGTTTTGTTTGTAATTGCCACAATAATGGGAATATTACAAAGTATCTTGATGATTATTGTAGATTTAAAAAGACCAAAGTTAAATTGGGATTCAGAATATGCAGTTGCTAAGCAAAATATGAATTTAGTTTTTCCTGTTTTGTTATCAATGGTTAATATAGTAATTATTGCATTAATGGTTTATTTATTAAAAAATATTAATGTATATTTAGGACTTACTATTTTAGGATGTCTATTTATTATAGCAACTTTTGTTGCAAATAAATACTTATATAATAATCAAAATGAGTTAGCAAATAAAATATCATAGAACTAATTATAATTGGTTCTTTTTTCTTTATTTAGTTATTAATGTATTATAGTAAAAAAAGATGCTTTCGTGATATAATTAATATATACGAGAGGAGTGAGCGTGTGAAAGTAAGTGGATGGAAAGTATTTCAAATTATTCAATTTATAATATTTGCTGGTGTTAGTATTTTCTTATTTGTTAGACAAGTAGATGGTAGTGGTGCTGAGAACACATTAGATGTAAAACTAATAAGTTTTGCTGTATGGTTAGGGTTTTGTTTGTTTTTACTAGCATTAGAATATGGAATACGATTTTTATGTGTTATTAGAAAAAAATAGGAGGAAGAGTAATGAAGAAAAAAATTATAATTGTAGTTGCAGTTATTTTAGTAGCAATAATAGGAGTTATAGGATATATGGTTATTTCAGACATGGGGCAAGAGGATAAGTTAAAAACAGAAATATCAGAAATAAGCGATCTATCTAATGCAGAAAATATTGATATAGATGAGATTAACAAAAGATTAGATAGGACTGTTACAAAAGGCGATTATGCTAAAGTAGAAGATGCTTTTAAATCATATTTAAGAGATAACTTTGATAATAGCATAGAGATTGCTGATTTAATCAATGATGAAAGAATAACAACTTTGCTTACTGCTGATAACTACAAAACTGATGGTAAAGAATTTATTGAATCAAAAAAATATATTTCTACAACAAGACAAAAGTTAGAAGAATGTAAAGAAAAATATTCTGAATATATGACAAAAGAAAAAGCTATGTCATATATTGAAGATAAAGGATTAGATAGTTATTATGTCGATTTATATGAACAAGAATTTGTTGGAGATATGGATTCTATAAAAGACACTACTGTGGAAGATTCAATAGATGACATAATAGAAATTTTAAATACATCAGAAAAAGTATTAAATCTATTATCTGAAAATCCTAATAGTTGGACTATCGAAGGAGAAAATATTGTATTTTCTAATGATAATTTAAGTAATCAATATAATGAGTTAATTAATTCAATAAGCTAGTCTTATAGCTAGTCTATTTTTATATGCTAAAATATGATATAATTATCTAAACAAAAATATAGAGTTTTGTATTTGAAAGTGAGAAAAAATCATGAAAAACAAAAAAGTCAACAAACAAGAAATTAAAGATGAAACAAAAACATATATGTTAGAGGGAATGTCAATAGGAATGTGCATTGGAACATCATTAGGAGTGATTATAGGAGTGTTCGCTGATAATATCCCTATATGTATATGTTTTGGAATAAGTATAGGTTTATGTGTTGGTTTAGGAATAGGATCTTTAATTAAAAAAGATAAATAGTAATTTTTAGAGATGATTGGAGTAATGACTATGAAAAATAGAAATGTATTATTTACAGTATTAGGTATAATTGTATTGGTAGTGTTAATGATAGGAGTTTTTTATCATTTTAGAGATAGAAGAACTTATACACTTAATTTACCTAAACTTGAAAAATTAGAAAGTATTTCATTAAAACAAAACGAAAAAAATGTTATTATTGATGATAAAGAAAAAATGCAATATATACTGTATATTTTAAATGGTACAAAAAGAGTAACTAAAAATGAAAGCGTACAAGATGTACCTATAAATATTAATAATGAAATACAAATTGAGTGTAATTTTATAGAAACTGGAAAATCTATAATATTTGTATATAATAAAAACAATAGTTATTATATTGAACAACCGTATAATGGTATATACCAAATAAGTGGTGATGAGTATAATTCGATAGAAAAACTTATTCAATAAATTTAGTGATTTGTTAAATAAATAGTAATTTGTGGAGGTCAATTATGGATAAGAAAAAATTAAGAACATTAAATTTATGTTTATATGGTGGTGCTATTGTAATTAGTCTTATTGCTATATATACTTTTATTTTTGTTTTTGACAATGGCATTGGTTGGAAAGTGTTTTTAATAATTGTTGGTATATGTTGGCTTTTATCAGCAATTTCTGGCTTTATTAATAATTTGAACAGTAAAGATAAATAGTAATTTATAAGTAAACCATAGGTATGTTTTTTCAAAAATAAACCTGTGGTGTGTGGAAAAGAAAGAATTTTTCTGCTAGATTATTAATGGAGGTAATATGTATGGATAAAGTAAAAATAGGTCAATTTATTGCAGATTGTCGCAAGGATAAAAAACTAACTCAAGAACAATTAGCAGAAAAATTAAATATAAGTAAAAATGCAGTTAGCAAATGGGAAAGAGGCATCTGTTTAATGGATATGGCACTTTTAAAGCCATTAAGCGAAATACTTGGTGTTAGTGTAAATGATATTTTATCAGGTGAAAAAATACCAGAAGATAAGATAAAAGAAAAATCAGAAGAAAATATTATAAAGTTATCTGAATTTAATCACTATAAAAGTGTTACTATTGGAACTATATTTGTGTTAGTAACAATCGCAATTATTATTATATATTCTCTTATTAAAGATATGGAATGTTTTGGTTATACAACTTTACTATTTGGATTTACAGCAATTGTTTATTTTTACAAATATAAACAAAACAATAATAGAAGCCTATTATTGTGTGCTTGGTGTATGATTATAGCATACATTGCAAATTTCATTGCGTTTATAGTATCAACAATATAAATTACAATTTGTTGAAATGTTAAAATACATTGCTTGTAGCAATGCGTTTTTTATCATAGAATTGAATTAACGAAAGGAGGAAATTTTATGTTAAAGGATAATTTAAAAACTTTAAGAAAGAATAAAGGTATTTCACAAGAAGAATTAAGTGTTAAGTTAAATGTTGTTAGACAAACAATATCTAAATGGGAATCAGGATTATCTGTTCCAGATGCTGAAATGCTTATATCTATATCAGAAGTTTTTGAAACTCCAGTTAGTGAAATTCTAGGTGAAAACATTGAAGAAAAAGAAAAGAATGATATAAAAGTAATATCAGAAAAATTAGAAATTATAAATGAACAACTATCTAGGAAACAAAAACAAAAAAGGAAAAGAACAATAAATTTTTTAATAGTTTTGGATGTGTGTATTATATTACTTTTTATAATATTAGCTATATTAGGTAGTCCATATCAATCTTGGGATTATAGTAATCCTGAATGGAGCGTTATTGGAACAATATGGCATTCTTTTGAATGGATATTCTTTAAAGTTGCACCAATTATAGTTATAGTTATTACGTTAATTTTAGCAATAATTTTAATAAAAAGAAATAAATAATAAATTACTATTTTTAAAACAAATACTATAAAATATTAAATGTTATGTTTAAGGGACATATTTCCAGTTCTAAATGGTAGATATAAGGGCAATAAAATATTATAATTATATTAGATATTTAAAGAGCTCTTTGTATCAGAAAATGAAAGGAATGATTTGAAGTGAAATTTAATGAAAAATTAATAAAGTTAAGAAAAGCAGCAGGACTTTCACAAGAAGAACTAGGAAATAAATTAAATGTAGCAAGACAAACTGTTAGTAAATGGGAATTAGGTGAAACAACTCCTGAAATGGACAAATTAGAAGAATTATCTGATCTTTTTGAAATTAGTATAGATGAATTAGTAAAAGATAGATCAATTCCTAATGCTATAATTAAAGAAATTAGTAGAAAAAAAGTTGATTCATTGTATCGAGATTCACAAAGTGTAAAAAGTGTAATTAAAATATATTTAGTGATAGGTACAGGAATATTAATGTTTTTTGCATTAATAGTGATTTATGGTATATTTTTTGCTAAATAAAATGATTTAACATTAGTTTATAATTTGGTTCTAATGCCATAATAAGATTATCAGATGAAAATGATAGTCTTTTTCTTTTACTTACAAAACTGTAATTTTATATTTTATTAATATATTTTATAATATTATCAGAGAGGAGAAAATTATATGGAAGTTTTAAAATTAGAAAATGTAAAAAAGTATTATGGCGTGAATACGAATATTACAAAAGCAGTAGATGGAATTTCTTTTGATGTAGATGAAGGTGAATTTGTCGCTATTATGGGAGCAAGTGGCTCTGGTAAAACTACATTATTAAATTGCATTTCTACTATTGATAATGTTACTGCTGGACATATCTATGTTGGTGGTAAAGACATTACAGAAATCAAAGAAGATGATATGGCTGATTTTAGAAAAGAAAATTTAGGCTTTATTTTCCAAGATTTTAACTTGCTAGATACTTTAAGTATCGAAGAAAACATTTCTTTATCTTTAATTATCAATAATGAAGATCCAAACAAAGTTGATAATAAAGTAAAAGATATTGCTACTAAATTAGGAATTGCAGATGTTTTAAAGAAGTTTCCTTACGAAGTATCAGGAGGTCAAAAACAAAGATGTGCTTGTGCAAGAGCTTTAATTAATCATCCAAAATTAATTTTAGCAGATGAACCAACTGGTGCATTAGATTCTAAATCTTCAAGAATGCTTTTGGAAACAATGAATGATATGAATGATAAATTAAAAGCAACTATTCTTATGGTTACACACGATTCGTTTAGTGCTAGTTTCTGTAAAAGAGTATTATTCTTAAAAGATGGTAAAATTTTCAATGAGATAGTTCGTGGTAATAAATCAAGAAAAGATTTCTTTGATGAAATAATTGATGTCTTAACACTCCTTGGAGGAGATGTAGGAAATGTTAAGTAAATTAGCATTTCGTAATGTTAAACGAAGTGCAAAAGATTATGTAATTTATTTAATTACAGTAACTTTAGCTTTTTCTTTTATTTTTGCATTTAACTTAATGGGAAATTCTAAAGAAATATTGAATTTATGTGATGTAATGAATAATTTTGCATTGGTAATGTATTTTGTTAATGCATTTATTATAGTTGTTGTATGCTTTTTAATTAATTATACAGTTAAATTTATGTTTAGCAAAAGAAGTAAAGAATTTGGAACATATATGTTACTTGGAATAAAGAAGAAAAAAATAACAAAGATGTTTACTTTTGAAAATATTATTTTGGGTTTCTTTTCTTTATTAATTTCAATTCCTATCGGTTATATTTTTAGTCTTTTTATGTCATTCATAGTTACAAGAATGTTTGAATTGGATTCTATTGTTAAGATTACTTTTAATTTAAATTCTGTTTTATTACTGTTGCTTTATTTTGCTTTAATATATTTATTTGTTTTATTTTTAGCAAGACACAGAATAAAAAAAGTAAAAATACATGATTTATTATATTTAGAAAAGCAAAATGAAGAGAAAAGATTTAAAAAGAATAAAGTTAGAAATGTAGCATTTATTGTTTCTTTAATTGTTGGTGTTGTTGCAATGTTTCTTTTTGATAAGCAGTTTAAAGGGATGGGGACAGAACCATCTTTCGGAATAATTTTCTTATGTATCATTTTAATTATTATAAGTATTTATGGGGTTGCTATTACATTATCTGATTTTATTTTAAAAATAGTTTTAAAAAATAAAAAAATTAAATATAGTAAAGATAATTTATTTATAGCAAGGACATTTTCCTCTAAAGTAAAAACAATGAGTTTTACTTTAGGAACGTTGACAGTATTAATTACATTTACTTTAATAGCCTTAAATTTATCTAGCTTATTTAAAGGAATGTTTGACTATCAGTTAGAGTTAGCATCTCCTTATGATATTAGTATCAAAGAAATTGATAAAAACAATATTTCCGAATATATAAATTTTATTCAAAGTGATTATACCATTGAAGAAAGTTTTAGCTATCATGGATATAAAGAAACAAATCGATATATAAGTAATTCTTTAGGAGAATATAGTGGCTGGAGAGATTATGACCAAGTAATTAAGCTAAGTGATTATAATAAATTATTAGAATTAAGAGGCGATAAGAAAGTTAGTTTAGCTGATGATGAATATTTGATTAATACAGTAAAAGAGTTAGGAGATAAAATTGCAAATGAAGATTCCATCAAAACACTTACTTTATCAAATGGAGTTAAGCTAAAGCAAAAGGAAGTTCTTACTACTGGTTACACTTATTCTTGGGGTGTTGGATATGGCTTTATAATCGTAGTTCCTGATAATGCTATTACGGGTTTAGAAGAGGGTGCTACAAATCTTATTGTTAATACAAAGGAAAAAACAACAGAAACTTTTGGAAAGAAATTGACAGCTTTTATAAGTCCAGATATTTGTAATGAAACTGAAGATGGATATACTATGTGTTATTCTTCAGGCAATTTAACAGTAAGAGGTCAAGAAGAGGCTACTAATAATGGATTTATAACAATCATATCTTTTGTTTGTTTTTACATAGCATTTATCTTTATTGCAGTGGTTGGAACAATCCTAGCTATTCAATCACTTAGTGATTCTACAAAATATCAATATCGTTATAGAGTTTTAAGTAAACTAGGAGTTCGTGATGAGATGTTAAATAAAACAATATTTAAACAACTATTTGTGTTCTTTATTTTTCCTGTTTTTTATCCACTTATCATTAGTTTTGTTACTTTAACATCTCTAAATAAAGTATTTAATATTGCATTAACAACAAATACAGTTTACTTGATATATTATTTTATTAATTTGATTGTGTTTATATTAATTTATTCAATATATTTTATAGCTACTTATTACGGCTTTAAAAGAAATATTGAAAGAAATTAAGGAGGCGATAAAGTGTTAAGAAAATTAGCAATTAGAAATGTAAAGCGTAGTAGTCGTGACTATATTATTTACCTAATTACTATTACAATAGCATTTTCGCTTATGTTTGCTATGAATTTAGTATCATGGTCTGATGCTATTGTAGAAATTTATGATACTATGAATGATTCATTTAAAAATATTGTTATATTTATCAATGTAATAGTTGTGTTTGTTATTTGCTTTTTAATTAATTATACAACAAAATTTATGTTTTCTAAGCGAAGCAAAGAATTTGGTACTTATATGTTACTGGGAATTAAAAAGAAAAAGATTTCAAGATTATTTTTGTTAGAAAATATTCTATTTGGAATCATTGCTCTTATACTTTCTATTCCCATAGGATTTGTATTTAGTCAATTTATTTCGTTATTTTTAGTTAAAGTAATGGAATTACCACAAGCCATATTTATAGAATTTAATTTCATGTCTATTGTACTATTATTACTTTACTTTTTACTTATTTATTTATTTGTTTTATTTTTAGCTTACCGAAGAATTAAAAAGATAAATATTTATAATTTATTATATTTAGAAAAACAAAACGAAGAAAAAGTAATCAAGACTAAAAAAAGACGTAATTTATTATTTATTATCAGTATTTTAATAGGAATTGGCTCATTTATTTTTCTAAATTCTACTTTTACCAATGATGTTATAATGGATCAGTCTATATTAACATACGCCATAGTTGGAATATTCTTATTTATCATAAGTATTTATGGAGTGATGTTTAGCTTATCGGACTTTCTACTTTCTATTGTTTTGAAAAATAAAAAAATTAAATATAGTAAAGATAATTTATTTGTAGCTAGAACATTCTCATCTAAAGCAAGAACAATGGGCATGACACTTGGAACACTTGGCGTTTTAATTATGTTTACTTTACTATTTTTAAATTTTTCTAGTTTGAATAAAGCCTCTTATGATTATATCAATGAAGTTACTTCACCTTTTGATATTTCAGCATTTTTTGAAACAGAAGAACCTCTTTCAAAAGTTTATGATGTTGTAGATGAAAATTACACAATTGTAGATAGTGTTAGATATAATGTTTATATGGATACAAACTCCAATATAGAAAAACTATTACCAGCTTATGATTATAAAAGTGAACCTTATGACAAGATTATTAAAATAAGTGATTATAATCATTTATTAAAAATGAAAGGTAAAAATGAAGTTGCTTTAAATAGTGATGAGTATATTTTAGTGTATGATACTAGCGAAACTTCTTTAGCTAATGAAAATTTAATAAAAACCATTACGTTATCTAACGGTCGAACTCTTAAACAAAAAAGTGCAACTACCGAGCTTTATTTTTCAGGATTAACAAATGCTGATTATGCAATAGTTGTTCCAGATGAAGTAGTAAAAGGCTTGGATATTTACGAATATTTTATATCTATTGATACAACGGAAGAAACAACAAGCCAATTAGAAAAAATTCTTGTAGAGGCTTTACGTTCTGATTTATGTGAAAAAGATGAAGAAGGACAGGAATTTTGTTCTACATATCGTATTAATGTAAGAGGTACTACATTAGAAGAAGGTAATATATCATCAGCAATTGTAACTGCAATTAGCGTTTATATGTCATTTATTTTCTCGGCAATCGTTGGAACGATACTGGCAATACAAACATTAAGCGATAGTGCTAAATATAATTATCGTTATAAAGTATTAAAAAGGCTTGGTGTAAATGATGGAAAAATCTATAAGACAATTAGAAAACAACTTTATATCTTATTTGGTGTACCAGCTATTTATCCAATTATTATTAGTTTTGGTTTTGTATATTTATTAAATAGAGTATATAAGTCAATTCTCCCAAGTCCAACATTTTATTTAAGTTGTTTTGGTGTAAGTATCTTGATATTTATAATGATATATGTAATTTACTTTATTGCAACTTATTTTGGATTTAAAAGAAACATTGATAAGAGTTAGAGGGTAATGTAATCTAACTCTTTTTATAGTATAATATTAATAGAAATGTGGTGATGTTATGAATATTGTAATTGTTGAAGATGATCCAATTATCAGAGAAAAACTATCTATACTTTTGCAAGATGCTGGTTATAAAACTACATTGATAGAAAATTTTGAAAATGTCGTAGATAATTTGTTAGAAATAGATGCTAATTTGATTTTACTAGATATTAATTTACCTTATATGGATGGTTATGATATATGTAAAAAGATAAAAGAAAAATCAAACATACCAATTATCTTTGTTACAAGTCGTGATACAACAGAAGATGAAATTAAAAGCATTAGGGTAGGTGGCGTTGATTTTATAACAAAGCCATATAATAAAATTGTTTTACTTGAAAAAATCAAAAGAGCATTAAAATTAAATAATCCTATTAATTTTAGAGAACTAACTAAAAACGGTTATACTTTGGACTTGCATTTATCCATCTTGAAATATCAAGATAAGGAAATAGAATTAACACGTAACGAGTTTCGTATTCTTTATTATTTCTTCACTAATTCGGGAAGACTTATTACTAAAGATGAATTATTAGAAAAACTTTGGAATGATAAGTATTATTTAGATGATAATATTTTATCAGTAAATATTAATCGTTTAAGAAATAAAGCAAAAGAGATAGGAATTACTGACTTTTTAACAAATATAAGAGGAAAGGGATATAAACTATGAAATTGTCGAGTTATTTAGAGAATAAAATATTTTATATTCTATTTCAAATATCAACCATCATTGTATTATCAGTTTTATTAGGTTTTGCTGAAATACCATTATTTTATATTGCTTTAATTGATATTATTTTATTAGTTCTACTAATTAGTTATTTATTTTGTGATTATCATTTCCAAAAGAAAAAATATTTGCAAATTACTGATTTAGTTGATGCTTTAGATGAAAAGTATTTTATATCAGAGATAATTCCTAAAAGTAGTAATGTAGAAAATAAGGCATATATCTATGCTTTAAAACAAGCAACAAAATCAATGAATGATAAGATAAGTAAATTGGAACAAGAAAATTTAGATTATCGAGAATATATAGAAAGTTTTGCTCATGAAATTAAAACACCAATTTCGGCATTATCTTTATCATTTGATAATAGTAAAGATAAAATATCAAAAAAAGAATTAAATAAAATTGATATGTATGTAGATCAGATTTTATATTATGCACGAAGTGAGAATCCAGAAAAAGATTATTTTATAAAAGAACTAAACTTATCTGATGTTATTCATAAAGTTTTATTAAAATATAGGGTATATATACTGGATGAAAAAATATCAGTACAAGTGAATCATTTAGAAAAGAAAATATATAGTGATGAGAAATGGTTAATATTCATTGTTTCACAAGTCATTCAAAATTCAATTAAATATATGAATAAGAAAGATAAAAGGATTGAGATAAATGCAAGTGAAAATAAAGATAATGTGATATTATCTATAAAGGACAATGGCTGTGGAATCAAAGATAGTGATTTATCTAGAGTATTTGAAAAGAGTTTTACTGGTAGTGATAGAACTAAATCAAAATCTACTGGTATTGGTTTATATCTTTCTAAAAAGATTTGTAATAAGTTAGGACTTGAAATCAATATATATTCAAAGTACAAAGAAGGGACTAAAGTTGAAATTATTTATCCGAAAAGTAATTTTAATAAAATGGATTAAAGCTACTAATTTAGTAGTTTTTTTAATTTCTATATTGTATGGTATTGACAAACTGTTATAAAGTGTTATAATTAGAACATAACAGATGAAACAGTGAGGTGAAAAAATGAATATTATTATTACTAATAGTAGTGGTATTCCAATATTTGAACAAATAGAGAATGCCATAAAAGAAGCAATTTTTTCTAACGAACTTAAAGAAGGAGAAATGTTACCATCTGTAAGAAGTTTAGCCAATGATTTGAAAATAAGTTTTTTGACTGTTAAACGTGCTTATGATGAATTAGAAAAAGCAGGTTTTATTAAAACAGTGCAAGGAAAAGGAAGCTATGTATCACCTAAAAATTTGGATTTAATCAAAGAAGAGAAATTAAAAGAAGTTCAGGATTATATAGAAAAGATTTATGAAGTATCTAAACTTTCTAATATTTCTAAAGAGGAAATTAGTGAATTATTTAAAATGATTTTTGAGGAGGAATTGTAGATGAATAATATTGAAATTAAAAATGTTACTAAAAAGTATGATGGATTTTTATTAGACAAAATAAGTTTTGATGTTCCAGCTGGCTCTATTGTAGGTTTAATTGGGGAAAACGGTGCTGGTAAAACGACAACAATTAAGTCAATATTAAATATTATAAAATCAGAAGGTACTGTAAAAATATTTAATAAAGATATTAATCAAAATGAAAAAGAAATAAAACAAAATATTGGTGTAGTATTAGATGATAGTTTCTTATCTACTTATCTAACACCTAAATATATAAATTCAGTTATGAAAGAGTTTTATAAAAACTGGGATGAAGAAAAATACAATAAATTGTTAAAGCAATTTGGTTTACCAAGTGACAAATTAATTAAAGATTTTTCAAGTGGTATGAAGATGAAATTAAAAATTGCAACGGCTATTTCACATAATCCAAAACTTTTAATACTAGATGAGCCTACAAGTGGATTAGATCCTGTTGTTAGAAATGAAATACTTGATATATTTAGAAAATATATTGAAGAAGATGAAACAAGATCAATTTTATTATCTTCACACATCACTACTGATTTAGAACATATTTCTGATTATATAATTTTTATTGATAGAGGTAAAACAATTTTAAATGTTCCAACAAATGAATTGTTAGAAAATTATGGTATTATTAAATGTAGTAAAGAAGAGTTTGCAAAGATTTCTGAAGATGATTATATCAGTTATAGAAAAAGTAAATATCAATATGAGGTACTTACATCGGATAAGAATAAGATTAAAAAGAAATATAATATTAGTTCAATAGATAAGCCATCTATTGAAGATATAATGTTATTTTATATAAGAGGAGAAAGATAGTTATGATAAAAGGATTATTAAAAAAGGACTTATACAATTTAGCAAGTTATAAAACCACATTAATTATTGTTGTATTGTTTTGTGGTATTGCGATAATCGGTACTGATGCAATATACTGGGGTTCAGTAGTGATTGGAATTATAGTTGGTATGATTTCTTTATCAACATTTAGCTATGATGAAATGTCAAAATCTAATAAATATATTTTAACTTTACCAGTTACTAGAAAAGAAATTGTTTTAGAAAAATATGTTTTGGCTATTGGAGCAACTATCTTAGGTGGGATACTTGGGTTTATAGTAACATTATTAGTTGGTAATGTTATGAATTATTTAAGACCAGATAATTTGATAGATATAAACATTGAAACATTACTTGCTACATCTGTTGGAGGAATGTTTGGCATTTCTTTAATTCAGTCAATTCAAATTCCTAGTATCTTTAAATGGGGTGCTGAAAAAGGTAGAATACAAATGTTTATAGTATTATTTGTTCTAGTTATAATTGGAGCAATTGCAGGATTTCTTTTAAAGCAAGCAGGATTAAGTGTAGATATTGAAAAGTTAGAAAATATATTAAATAATTTCGGCTTAGTTGCACTTATTTTGCTATCATGTTTAATGTATTTTATAAGTTATAAAATTTCTTATAAGATATATAAAAATAAAGAAGAGTAATGAAGACTCGGTTATTTAATTTCCGAGTCTTTTGTTTTGCCACAAAGCCAATCAATAGATACTTTATAATGTTTCGCAAATTCAATTAAAGCATAGGTATGAATATACATTTTACCTAATTCACATTTAGAGTAGTTTGATTGATCTACATTGATGATATTTGCAACCTTTTCTTGAGTATGCTTATTTTTAGTTCTTGTTTCCTTTAAATTATTACCTAAAACACTTTTATCAATTTTATCATTGATAACATCATATTTTTTGGTATTAGTAAGCCCACAAATATAATCTAAACTCACACCATAATAATTGCAAAAATCATTTAGTTTTGGGAGAATAATAGCATCAAGCCCATTTTCCCATCCAGCATAAGTTGATCTACTTACACCTAAAATACCAGCAAGTTCTTTCTGTGTATTCCCAAAGTAAGTTCTTATGTCTTTCATTCTTTCATATATCATATAACGACACCTCTAATATAATTTTCCCATTTAAAATAGAAATATTTAAAAAGTGTCGGTGTATTACCTAAAAACGTGATATAATAAGAACAGAAAGGAAGGATATAGTGTATTATTTAGATTTTAAAGATTACGTTCGAATTGTATTAAAATCCTTACTTGCATCATTAATAATAGTTCCCATTTTTCTTGAAATTTGTTTCTTAATAAAAACTAATATAGATTTTTCTTATTTTGTTTGTGATTCATGTGATATTCCGAGAGATTTAGCAATATCAGTTATGAGTATGGGGTTTGCTAATAATATGATATTTTTATTAAGCGTTTTTGAGTTTGGAGTTATTTATTACTTATTTACTAAAATAAAAAACTCCAAACTCTATACTATTGTTTGGGAATTTATGACAAATTTATGAAATGGGTTATAAATATCATATTTATGTGGTACAATTATTTACATAAGTCCAAATTAGTATTTGTGTAGTGAAAAGAGGATTTAGTATGCTAGAAGAAAAAAGAAAAAATATTTTCAACTTGATGAAAGAATTACAAGATAAGCAACATAAGGAATTACATGAAGTAATACCCAAAATAGATGATGGAGTTAATTTAGATGATTTTTCAAAAAATCATAGTAATAGGGATTTGAAAGATGTTTATATATTTAAAGATGATATTAATAAAGGTAATATCTCCTTTGGGTTATACTTAATAAATTATGAACACACCGATCCTATTGCTTTAGATAAAGATTATCAGCCATTACCTTTAAATAAGAGATTATTATTTGAGTATGGTGCAGTTGTATCATTCCCAGTTGGTAATTATGATTTAGATATTTCTGGAGTATTTGGTGGTATTGAGGAAGATAAAGAAACTGCAATAAATAAATACAATCAATTAAGACAATATATAAATATGATGTCTGAAGAAAAACTTTTAGATGCTATTGAAAAAAACATTTTAAAAGAGTTAAATTGTTAAAAAAGTGGTTATTTTAAAAGCGACATAAAAAAAGCATAAAACGACATGAAATAGACATGAAATAAACTTGACTCCATCTTGTCAAGTGGTATAATAATGTAAAATAAACAAATTATGCAAAGAGAGAGATTATTTCTTTGCTTTTTGTTTATTTTTTTAATAAAAACTATTGACACTTATTTCTAAAACCGTTAGAATATAAGGCAATTTATTTGTTGATGTAATGGCAGATGCTATTATTAATAAAATTTAGAGTTGTTAGGGTAGAAAAAGCAGTATCATTTCTATTTTGAGAACAGTTACTGACTTTTTCGCCCCTTTTTTATGAAATGAGGTTATATGATGATTTCTAGTAAAAAAGGATGTTCTTCAGCCGGCTGTTTAAGTGTAAATAGTTGCTATAATAATGCGAGTATTTTTAAAGTCTCTAAAAATAACGTATTAAGAATTATAAAGAGAGAAAGTTAAGGGCTTTTGCCCCTCTAATTTTCCCTCTTTTATTTTATATTGAAAGGGTGGTTACTTTGAATACAAATTATGAACAATGTTACGAAGAAGAATATGCAGACAATTTTACATTAACAAAAGAAGAAATGGTAGGCTATGATATACTAGCGACTTATGAAAAAGTTATAGAAAAGTTAAGAGAACTAAAAATAGCTAGAAATAAGTTTATTAATGGCTATCATGTTAGATTAACTGCTAATTATAGACCAAGATTAGAACAATTCTCTAATAATGTTTCTGACCCTGTTGGTAAAGCAGTTGAATATAAACTTGATAGTGAGCAAGCCTATAATGAGTTTAATATTCAACTTAACAAATTATACTCTATAATGTCTAAAGAGGAAAATGCATATATTAATGATTGCTTATTATGTGGTAAATCAGAGGCATCATTAAGGACTAAATTTGATTTAGGCAGAGAAGCATTTAATACTATTAAGAATAGTGCAATTATTAGATTTGGTATCGTATTTAATATAATTGTTTATAAATAATAAATTGAAAAGTAACCGTAGGAGCCTTTTTGGACTCTTTTTTTTGCATTAATTTTATGAGTTTATAGGGATCTCATTGTCAAAAAACTAACTTTGAAAGGAGTGATGAAAATGCACATTTTCAATAAACGACAGAAAATACCGTAATTTTTAGAAAAAATCAAAAAAACTCTTGCAAAATTTCTTTTTTAGAGTGATAAATAGAATATGTTATATCCGTTGTCAAAGTGCATTAAAAGGCAATATAACGATTTTGGAGTTAGGAGTTGAATAATTATATGACCACTAAAAGAAAGATGCTTAAAAGAGTTATTTTGGTAATTATAGTATCATTATTTCTTTTTGGTACTGTAATAGGTATAGGTATTATAAATAATAGAGATGTTTCAAAAGAACAATCATCAAAAACACGATTAAATTCTGATTTAAAAACAGAAAGAATAACCGAAGAAAAAGAAGAAGATGATAATGAAGAAAAACTTGAAACTGAAAATAAAGAAGAACAAATAGAAGAAAAACCAAAGGAAGAAATGCCACAAAGTGAGGCTAATACAAATGAAACATATACAACTCCTAAAAATGATACTAACACTAATAACCAGCAAACAACAACACCAACTCCACCACAAACGATAACTCCACCAGTAGTAGAAGAACCTAGTTGCACACCTAAAAAATTTTATACAGTTTTTAGAGCAGACTTTGATTCTATGGCAGAATGTAATAGAGTTGGAGAACTTTATAAAAAAGAATACGGGTATTACGGATATTTTTGCGATTATACTACTGATGACTGTGGTGTTATGTACTATATGTTGACTATGTTTGATGGAAATAATAACTATATTGCTTATCCAGATATTCCCAAGCCTTGATAGGCTTTTTTCTTTTGGTAAAAATAGGAGGAATTTATGAAGAAGATAAAAAATAAGATAATTAATGGTTTGATGTTATTGTTGATTGGAATTTCATGTGTGCCAACAGTAAATGCATCAACATATAATGAAACTTTTAATGATAAATCTCAATGGATAAGTGGAGATTATATCTTAAAGGTAAAAGGAAGTACAAGAAAATACCAACAGATGACAGTAATTACTAGAAATTCCGATGGAAGTTTCGTTTACTGTATTGAACCTGGTACTCCAGTTTCAGATGGAGCTGTTTATCCAGGACAAGATTTTGACCAATCCTATGTAGGACAGATGACACAAGAGCAATGGAGAAGAATTACTTTGCTTGCATATTATGGTTACGGATATGGAAACCATACTGACATACATTGGTATACTGTAACTCAATATTTAATATGGCAAACAGTACCTCATGGTTATGACATTTATTTTACTGATTCACTTAATGGAAATCGAATTACTAAATACACAAATGAAATTAATGAGTTAAATCGTTTGGTAGAAGAACATAATATTAGCCCTAATATAACTAATGATACTATTGATATGGTTATTGGAGATACAGTAGAATTAACTGATTCTAACAATGTATTAAATAAGTTTGAAGTTGTTGATACTGATAATGTTAGTGCTTCTATTAGTGGAAACACATTAAGTATCACTGCAAATGATGTTGGCGATGGTAGTGTTACTATCAGTAAAAGAGATAAAAATTACTCACATCCTGCGATTATTTATTATCATCCTACATCACAAGATTTAATGATGAGAGGAGCTTATGATCCGATTGATGTAAATTTAAAAATTGAAATCGTAGGTGGTAAGGTATCAGTAAAAAAAGTTGACATGGATACTGGCTTGGGCATTGCTCAAGGAGATGCAACTTTAGATGGTGCAGTATATGGCATTTATGATTTAGAAGGAAATAGAGTAGGCGAAGTAATTTCAAAAGGTGGAGAATATGTAACAAGTGATTATTTACCATCTTTAGGTACGTTTTATCTAAAAGAGGAAAAATCATCAACTGGATACGAACTTAACGAAACCAAGTATTTTTTTAATATTACGAAAGATGACTTGTATCCAGAGGTAGATGTTACAGAGAAAGTTATTGAACGTGATTTAAAAATATTTAAAGTTTATGCTAGTGATGAAACAGGATTCTTAACTGGTGAGCCTAATGTAACTTTTGATATATATTTAAAGTCAACTGGCGAAAAAGTAACAAGTATTACTACTGATGAAAACGGTTATGCAACAGCAACTTTACCATACGGAACTTATACAGTTAGGCAAGTAAGTTCAACTGAAGATCATGAAATGGTAGAAGATTTTGAAATAGTCGTAAATGAATATTCAGAAGATCCAATTTACAAGTTGCTTGCAAATGCAGAAATTACTGCTAGATTAAAAGTTATAAAAATTGATTCAGAAACTGGAAATACTATTCCAGTAGCAGGAATTAAATTTAAAATTTTTGATGTTAAAAATAACGAATATGTATGTCAAGTTACAGACAAAGAACAATGTGTTTTTGAAACTAATGATGAGGGGATTTTACTTACACCATTACCATTAGAAAGTGGAACTTATCGTTTAGAAGAACAAGATCAAAAGTTAGATGGTTATTTATGGAATGAAGAAGCCTTAACATTTGCTATTGGAGATGATTCTACTTTAATTAATGATGAGGTATTTGGTGCTATTGTTGAAGTGGAATTTGAAAATACTCAAGTTAAAGGAAAAGTAGAAATCAATAAAACTGGAGAAGAACTTATCATTGAGGATGACTCTTATCATTATGAAAAAATTAAACTTGAAGGAGCAGAATTTGAACTTCGTGCAAATGAAGATATAATTGTTGGAGGAAAAACTTATTATAAGAAAGGCGAATTAGTTACTATTTTAGTTACTGACAAAGATGGTTATGCAAGTATAGATAACTTACCTTTAGGAAAATATACACTAAAGGAAATCAAGTCTGCTAATAACAATGTTCTTGATCCAAATACATACGAGTTTGAACTTGTTTATGAAGATCAATATACTGAAGTGGTATATAAAACATTTACTCTTGATAATAAGTATCCAAAAGGCGAACTTGAATTTACCAAAACTGATTTAGTAACTGGAGATCCACTACCTGATACGAAAATTGAAATCTTTACAGAAAATGGAGTTAAAGTTTTTGAGGGAAGAACTGATGAGAATGGAAAAATCATTATTACTGATTTACCAGTTGGCAAATACTTTATTTTAGAATCAGATGCACCAGATGGTTATATTTTAAACGAGGAGAAAATGTGGTTTTCTATTACTGAAAACGGAGAAATTGTTAAAGCAGATATGACTAATGAAAAGATTGTTGAAGTTCCTAATACATCACAAGAAAAAGACATTCTTATTGAAATTATTTCAGCAACACTTTTATTATCAGGTATAGGAATTATTATTTATGCTAAAAAGAAAAGCAAAAATAGAAAATAAGCACTTGTTAATTATAATAAGTGCTTTTCTTATTCTTGGTAGTATTTTTTTGCTTGTCTATAAATACTATGGTTTATATGAAAATCACAAGCAAGAAGAAAAAAGTATCGAAATATTTTTTCAAGAAATACCACAAATAGAACAAGAAACAACTGAAGAGCAAGTTGAAGAAGAAAGTAAAAAGGAAAGTGTTATAAACTATATAGCAGTTTTAGAAATCCCAAAAATCAGTTTAAAACGAGGTTTAGTTGATAAAAACAGTAAATATAATGATGTTGATATAAATATATATACCTTAAAAGAATCAATATTTCCAAATGAACAAACTAATAGTCATGTTATTTTAGCATCTCATTCTGGTAACGGTTATCATGCTTATTTTAGAAAATTAAATAATTTAGAAATGGAAGATAAAGTTTATTTATATTATGAAAACATTAAATATATTTATGAGATAACTGATAGATATGAGGTTGAAAAAACTGGAACTGTAAGTTTAAGGCAAACAACTGGTTCTGATATTACTTTAATTACTTGTATTAGTGGTACAAATAAACAAGTTGTCTTTGTTGGCAAATTAATAGAGAAGGAGAATTATTAATATGGAATTTGAAAATAGTGGAATGGGTAGATGTGTTGTTTTAAAAGAAAGCAATACCCAATATACATTAGTCTATGCTATTCAAAGTAAACAATTCATTGTTGTTTCTGATTTAGATAAAGAAACAGGTAGTTGGTTACATGGTCATTACTTCGGACATGATTTAGATAGTGCTTTATCTAGCTTTAACAAGGAAACAGAAAAAGTACAAGATGACTTGGAAAGGTAGGAAAATCAAATGGAAAAAGTTGCAGTATATGCTAGTTTTAAAGACCAAAGTAGAAAGTCGATTGATTTTTTTCTAAACCGAGTAGCCGATTGGTGTCTTATGAAAAATTACGATTATACTCTTTACTTTGATAAAGTAAAAAATAGGTTAGATTTAGATAGAAAAGAATTAAATGACTTAAAAGAAGATATTGAAAATGGAGAATACTCCAAAGTGATAATTAAAGATATAACACAATTATCAAGAAATACAGTTCATAATATGGAATTTTTGCAATTTTTAGAAGATAATGACTGCAAAATAGAAAGCATGGATGGAACTGATTTAACTTTATATAAAAAATATATGAAAGATTTAATAAAATGAAGGAGGAAAAAGAAAGATGAATAATGAAAAAGAAAGAGAAGTAAGAAACTCTAAAAATAGTTTTGAATTAGAAGGGAATGTTGCTAATATAAATAACATTTATACCAATCAAAATGGTAAGAAAATGTTAAGATTCGATTTAGCACAAAATAATAATGGTAATACTCAATATGTCCCTATTGTTTTAAGGGGAGAATTAGTAAATACTTATGGTATTGAAATCCAAAAAGGAGACTGGATCTCTGTTAAAGGTAGAATATCTACTTATACTAAAGATGTTGAAAAAGATGGAAAAACATATAAAGATAAAGCAATAGATATTTTAGGATTTGAAATTACTGATAGAAAAAATAATAAAGTTTATACTTCCGATGGTCAAGTTCAAGAATTAAAAGATAAATCAAAAGATGAAATGGAAAGATAAGTATGAGTAAGTATCAATATAAAATATTAAGTTATTGGAACAATGCAGATGATTTATATGTCAATTACATTGTAGAAGATACCGAAACTAAAAATACAGTCAATGCAATAGAATATTACAATACCTCTGATCTTAGTTGTGATTATAATTCATCTTCAGTAGAGGATATTATAGATTCATTAACAGAACTAATCAAAGAAAACAATGGATTAGAATTTAATTTACCAAAAGTAAGTGAGGCAAGTCCATTACTTAAATACGTATATGATTATGTTTGTGAAAGTGATGCTGATATGTGTCATATTGATTATAACGATTGGGAAGAATTAAAAGAAGATGAAGAATTTATTGATGAAGATATTAATACTCTAAAAAAGGAAATTGATAAATACAATCTACATAGTTATATAACACTAGATGATGGCGAGTATATGATATGTGGTTATGGTGGTTTACAATGTTGCTTTAATGATGATAGAGTAAAGGAGCATGATGAACTTGAAAGATGAATTAAAAAAAGGACAAGCATTTATAGGTGTTGATGATAAAAAATATTATTTTCTAGGATTTGATTATGATGACCAAATATTCTTTACTAATTTAGATTTATGGACTGATAAAGAACAAAGTTATATGACTAAAAGCAATATTTTTATTAAAGAGGTTTTAGATGAAAAATCAGAAATAATTGAAAATAGTACATGGTATTATCAGTCAATGAAAGAATTAGATAATTCTACTATGGAAGAAAAAATAAAAAGATGCTTGGACATTATTAAAAACTCAAATACAAAAGAATTTGAATTAAGACCTACTGAGATAGGTCCATTAGTAAGAGGACAAGCATATAGTAAAGAGTTTAATCAGTATTATGAGGTTATCGGTTTTATCGTTGATAATAATATTTATTTAGATGCCGAATTAAAAGCTAAACAAAAAGGCTTTTTTGCAATCTATCATTCCAATTGTGAGAGTACAGTACCATTAATATTTGAAAGAAACTTTAGTGATAAAGATAATTCGTTTGATGGTAAACACTTTGTAGCAGGTAATGATGATAGAGTTGATATTGAAGATGTTATTTGTAATAAAGAATTAGTTAATTCTTATATGAATGACACACTATCGGATAGATTAGAGAATAACAACAAAGATATGTCAAAATAAAATATAAAACTGTGCAATTATTGGGTAATAGTTGCACAGTTGTTTTTTTGTATATGAATAAAAGAAAGGGTGAATATAATGAGGAATTTTTTAAGTACATTAGCAATTCAACAATTAGAAGGTGGAACGTATACAATAGATACTGTTTTAAATGTAATTAAACAAATAACTGACTGGGCATTAGCAGTAGGAATATCCCTTGCTGGTATTGCATTAGTTGTAAGTTTCATTATGTATGCAGTAGTAGATGTCGACCAAAAGCCTAGAGTAAAAACAAGAATTTTACAGACATTACTTGGAATATTCGGAATAATTTTAGCCATCTCATTAGTTAATATTATTATAAAATTATTTACATAGGTGTAATGCTTTATGATGACAAAAGTTTTTGATTTATTACGTAGTCTAGGTTGGTATTTAACAAGTTTTATTTATGATTTAATTGATGGACTTTTGCAGATTATAAAAGAACTTAATGCGTTTGATATAATTAACTCATTATCAAGCAATCAAACATTCATAAATTTTTATAATGGTGCTATGGCAATAGCAGTTACATTGTTTGCACTTTTTATAGTATGGAGATTTGTAAATAAATTGTTAGATCCAGATGAAGAAACAACGTTTAAAATGATTATCATGGAGGCAGTAAAATGTGGAACGCTTATTATGCTATCTACATTTTTATTTGTGCAAGTATCTAACTTTTCAATTACCTTATCTAATTATACAGGAAATATTTTTGAAACGACAAGCAATTCAAAAATGAGTGATTCAATGCTTACAATGTTTATTTCTTATAGAGATGGTTATAAGAATAGCGAAAAGTTTGATGAAAGCAAAAGTATATCAGAATTAGTAAGTAGTGGCTCATTTGATAATGATGAATTATATTTGTCAAAATATGTAACTAAATCAAGAGTAATATTATCTGATGAAAAAGATTATAAATACGAAATAAATTGGATTATGGCAGTATTAAGTGGTGGCTTTTTCCTATATAGTTTATTCTTTGCTGGAATTATGTTAGGAAGAAGGCAAATAGAATTTTTATTTCTATTTTCAATAGCACCAATAATATTTGCAACAAGTGTTTGTAATAAGCAAAGGCGAGGTGCAGTTATTGAACAATTAGTATCACTCGCACTCCAAAGTGCAGTTGTAATGCTAATAGTCAGTCTAACAGTAATGGTAATGCAAGAAATAAGTGTTACGACATTCTTTAATAATTCGTTTATGAATATTACAACTAAAGCATTATTATATCTTGGATGTGCGACATTCATCATGACAGGTAGTCAAGTGATTAACAGATTTATTGGCTCAAATGTAAGTGCAGCGAGTGGTAGAGAACAATTAATGTCATTAATGGGTTATGGCAAAATGGCTGGAATTGGAGCAACTATTGGAGCAGGAGCAACACTTGGTGGAGCTCTTTTAGGTACTGGTGTTGCTATGAAAGGTGGAAAAGCAGTAGGCTCTCATGCTTTATCTCAAGCAGGACTTGCTTTAGGAGTAATGGGTGCAGTTGATCCATCTGGTGGACAAACACCAAATAGAATGCAGAGATTTGCTAGTGCTATGGGAACAAGAATGTATATGGCTGGTCAAAAAATGGGAAGTAAACCTAGTGGCAATAAGTTTAGTGCAAGTGATGCCTTTGTAAATGCAGGAGCAAGTAGTTTGCATAATACTGTAAGAAGAGTAATGCCACGAGCGAGTTATAATACATCTTATTACCGAAGAAAAAACATGATATAGGAGGAATGAATTTATGTATATTACAGTAAAATCAATAAAAAGAAATTTAGGTTTTAAAGGTATCGAGGTATCTGATATTATTATTGCTTTACCAATATTAATCTTATTTATAGTCTTATTTTGCTTTACACCACTCAAAATACCTTCTATTGTTGGATTAATGATTGGAATTTTTTGTTTATTACCTATTAATGTTAGTAAGAAAAATAGAATGTATAAAGTAATAGGTTTAATTTTTAGATATTTATTTAGAAATAAGATATATGTATATCAAAGGAAAGGAGAGGTGGATAACTTTGAAAAAACAAGTAACTAAAGAAGAAAAAAAGAAAAAGAAAGAACATAAAGTTATAGAAAAGTTTGTTAAGAAGAAAGACAATTCAAAACAAAAATACATAACTAAAGGTGTTTTAAAAAGAAAGTTTAAAAATGCTCAAAGTTTTACTAATGCAGAAGTAGTAAATGATAATGGAATTATAAAACTTCGTGATAATAGTTTTGCAAGAGTTTTTTCGGTTGATGCTATTGATTTATCACTAACATCAAATAATCAAAAGCAAAACTTTTTTAATCAATTAAAGTTTCTTTATCAATTAAAAGGATTAAATTTAAGAATATATAAGTTAGATGATAAGATAGATCTAAATGCTAATAAAGATTACTACAATAGACTAATGGAAGAATTTGCTAATGATGAAGAAAAACTAACATTTTTAAAAGAAAGATATGATAGATTAGAAATATTAGAAGAACAAAATCTTACTACTACAAGTAGATATTATTTTGTATTAATTAGTGATAATGATAAAGCATTAGAACATACATCAGAAGAACTAGAAATGCATTGTTATAACATGACACCTAGATTACATATTCAAATGATTACAAATAAACTAGAGATATATCAGTTTTTGATAAACTTATATTTATCGAATGCTAATATAGAACAATTAATGTGGAGCGATTTAGTAGAACTAATCACTCCTTTTTTTATTAATGAAACAGTAGGTTATATAAAATCAGATGATACAGAAATACAAGTTGTAACAATTAAAAGATTACCACCATTTATAGATGAGTTATTTTTTGAAGAACTATTTAATGTTCCAGATACAAGATGTTGTATTCATATTAAAGATACAATACCAACTGAAGAACTGGTTAGAAGATTAGATAGTAATTATGAATTTTTAGTTTCCGAAAGAAGCACTACTAGAAAATTATCAGATGCTACTCAAATGGATACTGAAAGAGAGAACTTTCAAGCATTAATGACACAAATTAAAAATGGCGATGAAAAAATCAAAGAAGTTGATTTCATTATTGTAATAAGTGGTAATAGAAAACAACGTGAAGAAAAGTTAAAAGAGTTAAGAAAAATTGCTGATGTATTTCAAATTAAATTAGATGTTCCTAGAATGAGGCAAATGGAAGGTTGGCAAGCATTCGATATAACTAAAAATGGTTTTGAAGATTATCATAACTATCTTCCTAGTTTGACTTTATCAGCATCATTCCCACTTACGATTACTCATTTTAATGATGAAACAGGTTATATTTTAGGATCAGATATTCATACAGCTTTACCAACAATATTTGATTTATTTCATAAAGATGCAACACGACCATCAAGTAATTTAGCCATAATTGCATCAACTGGTGGTGGTAAAAGTTTTACATTAAAGAAAATGATTATTAATGAAATTAATCGTGGTAATTCTTGCTTTTTGTTTGATGCAGAGGGCGAGTATGAAAAGTTAGTTAGGAAAAATAAGGGAGAGTATATTGATATGTATTCTTCTAGTGGTGGTATCATTAATCCACTACAAGTAAGATTTCTTCCTAGTGATAAAGAAGAAAAAGAAGATGGCGATATAAATTCAATTAATTATGAAGATTGTCCTCTTGCTAAACATCTAGGATCACTAGAAACATTTATTAAATGTGCCTTTGAAGAAATAAAAGAAAGTGAAGTAGTAGTTATGCTAGATATGATTGAAAAACTATATAAAAGGTTTGGTATAACTAAAAATACAAAAATATCTAGGTTAGAGAAATTAGAAAATACTGATTATCCAATATTTTCCGACTTGATAGAATTTCTACCAGATTATCGTAATATGATTACTAACCCAGAACAATTAAAAATAGTTGATAAGTTAGAGATATTGTTAGATAGATTTAAAGTTGGAACTGATGCAATGTTATTTAATGGTTATACATCAGTAAATCTTGATGCTAACTTAATTGCATTTAATGTAAAGGACTTGCTATATAGTAAAAACAAAAGAATTATAACTACTCAGTTAGTAAATTTACTTACTTATCTAAATAATATTATCGTAAGAAATAAGATAGTAAATGATAAAGAAAAAGATAAAAAGAGAATTAAAAATATTGCAGTAGTAGTAGATGAGTTTCACTTATATTTAAAGAATACTGATAGTGAGGTATTGCTTACCTTTGAACAAATTGCAAGAAGAATTAGAAAGTATCACGGGGCATTTATTCCAGCAACTCAAAGTATTCATGACTTTTTAGGAGATGATGATTCAGTTAGGAGTGCTACAGCAATCTTTAATAATTGTCAGTATCAATTAGTTGGAATGCTAAAAGAAGATGACTTAACAACTTATTTAAAATTATTCTATCAAAACCCATTAACTGATACACAAAAAGAATTTTTAATGCAAGCAGAGATGGGAGAGTTTTTGCTTACGATTAATTCGAAGAATAGAATAAGAGTTAAAATTGTTGCTACACCACTTGAAGTTGAACTGATGGGAGAAGAAGTTAAAGTATGAAACGATTAAGTGGTCGGCAGTTAAGAAAAGAGTTTAAGAAGATATACTTTGATGAGTTTGATGATCCAAATGAATCTTTTATGGATTTCTTGTTAGACTTAATTCCAAAGAAAATATTAATAGAAATTATTTCAAAAGGGGAACATTATTATTCCTCTATTTTTAGTAAGTATAAATAATGAATAAAGGTAAAAAGAAAAACATTATTCTAAAAATTATTGGTGGTAGTACCATTTTGTCGGTAGCTTTT
>ULMK01002888.1_pt1 | contig 38665 bp, 36 predicted proteins | sample 1951621 | NCBI WGS metagenome assembly ULMK01 (sample SAMEA4835547, study PRJEB28245) | human gut metagenome | biome: gut microbiome; material: fecal sample | place: Denmark | collected 2008
ATTGCAAAAATCTATATCTACATCTTCGTTTGCCCACTCAATGGTTGCATATTTATCTCCTCTTGTTGCTTCTATAATACGACCTTTTTCATCTTTATAAAATTTCAAATCAGGTATCATATTTATTCGCCCTCAAAAATCCCAACATATCTTTCAATGCCAGCGTTTGTATGCACAGAATAATCTATATTGGAATTTATAGTAATTGACGTAATTGGTTCAAGAGAATAACCGCCATCATATCTTGGCTCACCACAGCGTTCGCCTATCCAACCCTTTGCAGAATTGCTAGTATAAAATACTTTAACAGTATCACCAACACCAATGACTTCCCCTGTTTTATTCAAAAATTTATACTCTTTTTCTTCTATATCATCAAGAAAATAAACAAACACTTTATGCGTTTCATCATCAACACCAATTACTCTAGCCTGTTTGCTTTTAACACTATCATTTACTTTTTCTTTGTCATTTTTCTTTTGAACAGTAGAAATTAATTTTGTAAGCAATTCAGAATTTTCATCTTTTTTATTAGTCACTCTCTCACCACCTTATTATTACACACATTGCAAGTCATTCAAATTCACTGAACTCCGGAAGATTATCAACATTGCATAATGAAATCGACATTTCATTTCCATTTATTGAAATTTCGCTTATTAAAAATCTCACATTATCCAATCCTAATTCTTCATTTCTGACTAATATAACATCCTCCACATCTAAATGAGGGAGCATTGTACAATCCAATTTAACGCTCATGCCAATAATGCTTTTCATTTTAAGATACATTTCAGCATAAGCATCTACGTTAGCCTGCTCATAGCCAAACATATCTTCCATTGTTTTAGCCACACGATATCCAACAAGACTAATTCTTACTGGGGATTTAGGATTATCATTTTCGGCAACGCCAACGAAACTAGCACCATCAAAATTTTCTCCCCAGACAGTCACTCTATTCTTTACATCGGAAAAGTTATAAGTCAAACTAGAAGAAATATATTCAGCAGTTGCCTTATCATCAAACACCCACATAGGGGCTTTGTTTTTAAACTCAAAGTCACTAGAGCCTCTTGTGAGAACCAAATGTCCTACATTATCATAATACATTCTGCATTTAAGACTGTTAGCCAACTCTGTAAATATATCTCCAAAATATGAACCTGTGCTTAGTTCAATATCTTCGCCAAGTTCAATATCTCTTGTATCAAAATCTATCAAAGGATTTATCGGGTCGGTAGGTCTACCGTTACCTTTTTCTTGTGAAAGCATATCTACAAACATTTGACCTACTTTATCGCCTAATTCAATCTTTGTGGCGTTTTCGAGACAAGCGCCACCCGTTTCAGATGTGAGCAATCCAAATTTATCTACACAATCAATACTAATAATATCATTTTCTTGTGATATTCCGGTTGTAGTAAATATACCCTTGCTAAACCAATATATGTCGCCTGTGTATCTGTCCTTTAATCCTTTATAATACCGGATTTTTTTATCAAACCAGAATGGACTATTTTCGTTGGTATCATATTTGTGGTCGTGATTATAAATCTGAAAGCTAAATTTTCCCTGAATACCTTGCCCATAAGTTTTAGAATAATTCTCACTATCAATAATGATATCATCAGTAATCTCGTAGATAGTATATTCTAAATGGTCTAACACTTCAATTTTAGCAAGAACAATTTTCCCTTCATTCTGTGCAAGTCTAACATAATTTTGGTCATAGATATCATAATATTCCATACCTATCACCTCAATCTGTCATTATTCTTGTTCTGGTCTGATTATCAGCATACATATCTCTTGTCTGAACAAAATCAATCTTAATAGTGTATGTTTTATAATTTCCACTATCATCAGGCGTATATGTATGAGATGTAATAGCTCCAAACCATACATTGCCCACGATATCCTTTATTAACACAGGCTGTTTGCTATTAACATCAGATTTCCATTTCTGAAATGTCTTATAATCGCCATCTGTTAATCCATAATCAGGACAAGAAATATGCCCCAGCAAAAAGCTCAAAGAGAATGAGTCATAATCCATATTTCCATAAGTAATAACCGGCTTTCCTCTTTCGGTGTCACTTTTATCTCTTTTTATATTATGGTCAACATTACCAATATCAGGATTTAATTGTACCTTCCAAGAAGATGTCACTTTAAATTGCTTATCACCATACATATAATTATAATAAATTCTTACATCTGTAATAGATTTAGACGGTCTTTCATAAGGAACTTCGGTCAAGAAATAAATCTCATAATCGTCAAACTTAGTTGCGATAGGTACTTTAGCCTGTTGATATACTGTGGTTGTAGTAACCGGGATAACAATATATTGATAAATCATATCACCACCACAAGTATAATCAATATAACTCGTAGCTGAAGTTTTCTGAATAGTTTCAAGATATTGTTGAGTACCATCAGAATTTATTCTTTGAATAATATAACTTGTGGGAGTAACCCCAGTAGCATTTTTCCAAGTTAATTTTACAGTATTTTTTACTGTATCTACAGTTGCTTTCAAATCTGTAACCCCGACTTCACCTTCAGGAATAGTGCAATTAACAACAGGACTTGTAACCTCGACATCATCTTGTGTCACTATTGTAATTTTACCCTTGAAAGTAGTATCTGGTAACACCTCTCTAAAAAGATATTCCATTCGGCTAGACCATATTTTCTCGCTCTGATTTATTATTTTGTCATCTTTATCATATATAGTCCAATAATAATACTTAATTGGATAATTACCTTGTGTTGTTATACTGGCTTCACACTTTATAACTTCATTGATAAATTCCATTGTAGGAGTTATAACCGGAATAGCCTTAGTATTAAAATAATAATAAGGAGAAATAACAAAGCATTGATAAATTTCATATGGTGTATTTTCACCTAATTCTGGGGCAGTTCCCTCTATACTTACAAATCCAGTTTTAGTATAGTATTTTGTAATACCATAATAACTACCATTAACTTTAATATATGTATTAGGGATTGTATCATTATCCGCTCTGGTTTTTCTATGTTTGCCAGTATCAAGATTAAGTCCTTGTTCAATAGGAATTAACCCTGTTTCTGATAATACAGTATCCATATTTACAACTTTAACGGTACTAAGATAAAGTTCTGTACTAACAGGGATAGCATTTTTATCATCAAACGTCTCAGATAATTTAAGCATTCCCTTACTCTTGTTATAACCTACAACAGTTTTCCTACCATTCCCACTCCAATAACAATAGCAAGGCAAATTAATATCTAGTCCTTTTTCGATAGGAATATAAATATTATTTGTTATATCTTCATCGGTAGATTGTACCGTAACTTTTGTTAACGGATTTTTTTGTATTTTACCTTTAGATGAGTATACATCTGGATAATAGCCATTGTCTATATCGACAGGTTCATAGAATTTTGCTCTCCATAGATATTCGGCATTTTGAGGAATATCATTTGTGTTCACAATATCTATTTCTTCACCGTTTCTAAATCCATCAGTACTTTTACCACGTTCATAATAAATAACTCCTACTCTATCGCCAGTCTGATAATCATACACATAAAAATCAGCGCCCATACAAAAATCACCATTAAAAGTAATTTTCATACTAAAATTAGAACCGTCTACACAATTATTATTAGGATAAGCATTTGTCGGAGAACAAAGCATAATTTATTTCTCCTTTCTTTATTTTTATTTATGATTTATATAGAATCAGCCCACCATATTTCAGATGGACTGATATAAATTATAAAGCAATTATTTAATACTATTGATTGCCGTCCGAAGTGTCTTGTTCATATAGCTCTTAATCTGCTCAATAACAGTATTGCTATCCTTTGAATCATAAATATTAAACGTGTTATTCAATGTTATAGACTTATTATTAACAATACTTTGTGCGTTATTAACCGTGCTATTTGTAACAGGAGCAGTTATCGGAGTATTCCCAGTGGCAGTATTAGCAATAGCTTGGAACTGTTGAGGTGTGACAGTAGCACCCAAACCACTTAAATAATCAGCAAGACTTACAGTTACATATTTATCATTGTCCTTGTTGTCATTAACATCTTTATTATAAATGGCTTCTGCCAAACCATTACGAATATTTTTTACTGTATTTTCATCAATATGAAGAAGCCCATTCTCATCAACACCAAGTGCCTTTTTAGCCTGTTCAATAGCCAATTGGTCTTTGGCATTGCTTTCCATGTCAGAGAAAGTATCTTTATAAGCATTAGCACTATTAATTTGTTTATCAATAACTTCTTGTTGCTTTTCATAAACCTCAATTTGTTTATCAATATCGGCTTCTTTTATTTCTCTTTCAACATCATCAAGTTCTTTTTGAGCGTCCTTAACAGTCTTCTCGTCCTGAACCTGTACAAGTCCCTCACCCTCTTTATAAACAAAGACTTTTTGCTTCTTTGCTTTATCAAGATTATTCTGGGCTTCAATCAGGTCAAGTTCTCTCTGTTGCTCGTCATTCTTATCTTTTAGAGCGTCCTTTTCATCATTGAGAGCGTCTATTTTACTATCAATAGCATCTTTTTCTTTTTCAAGAGCGTCTATCTGTTTATCAGTTACTGCCTCAATAGCATCTAAAAGAGTTGTATAATAATCTATCTGATTTTGGAGGGCATCGGAAATTGATTTATCTGCCGATTTAGAAGAACTGCTAGAAGGCTCTTTAACTTCATTCTTATAACCAGTAAGAATATTTACAAGTTCTTCCATAGCAGTTATACTATCTTTTACAGATGCATAATCTTTAAACAAACCCGTTTCGACAGCGTGTTTATAAGCATAAGCCGAAGATATCAGTGCAATTTCATGGGCATATTCTTCCATGCGAAGTTTAGCTTGTTCAATTGCAGATTTTGTCATATCAATCTGACTATCAATATAATCATCTCTGGTCTGATATGCTTGCTTACTTACATCTTCAAGAGCAGATTGTTCAAAAGTATAACCATCAGCAGTTTCAATAACACTATTTTTTAATTGAGGATATAACATTATTAATTTAGTCATATCATCATAAGAAAGAGAATTGCCTTCGTTAAGAGTTTCTTGCGCTTTCTTTAACGTTGAAATACTATCATTATAGCTATCAACTTGTTTTGTGACTTCATCAAAAGAATCTCTTATTCTATCAGCATCAGAATAATCCAGTAATGTCTCCTGAAAAGAAGCAACATTCAAATCATCTTGCGCTCCTTGGAGTGCTTTCTTTCTTTCTTCAATTTGCTTGTCAAGGGCATTTAATTCATCTAAATCTGCTTTACCATTGATATGTTTAAGTTTTTCAGCACGTTGAACATAAAGATTTTCAATCTCTTTAGAAACAGCATTAAATTGTTCCTGATACGATTTCTTTTCTTCAGCAATAGCATTTTTACCACCATCAACAATGATAGTATCATAGCTTAACCTAAGAGCTTCTAAATCAATAGTCCAAGTCCCATCTTTCTGTTTAACAAACTTATCAAACAAAGACGGGTCTAATTCAAGAAGTTCATTAACCTCTTTAGCAGTCAATCCTGTACCAGCAGATACTTTTTGCATTGCAGACTGATATGTACTTGAACCACTTATGATATCTTTGAGAAGCTCTTGAAGTTTGGTTAAAGCATCATTGAGAGAGGCTACTTCAGTCGTAGCATTATTGGTTGACGTTTCAACATCTTTTATACCATTAACCGTTTTACTAAATAGTTTTTCAAGATATCTAGCTACATCTGTATCTCCATTTTTAATAGCTTCTTGAACAATTTTTTCATATTCAGTAGTATATTCTTCGCGAGCTTTAGCTATATCTTCTGCATTATCCGATTCAAGTGCATATTCAAGATTATTCTTTTTCCGTACAATAGATAAATATTTGTCACCATATTTATCACCATATTTTACCCACTGCCCAAATAATTCTTCGTTTTCTTCTAATGTTTTATTTGACCAATCACGTCTAACTTGTGATATGTATGTTAAAGATACATCAGCCGCTTTTTTTACCTGTTCTGAACCGTTTTTAGAATAAGTTTCAATATTAGAATAGATTTCTTTTAATGCGTTATCTATTGTGTACATATTCGAAGATAATTCCATATAAGAACGCTCATCATAAGAATCTTTGCCTTTTTTAGTAAAACCTTTTTCTTCGAATTGTTGTTTAATATAGTCTCGTAATTCTTTAACATCAGGTAAACTAGATGACCCTAAATCATTAGCTGTTACACGTTTGAAATCAATCTTTGCAGTTGCATGCTCTATTTGTTTTCTTGCAGCATCATATCCCTCTTTATTTAACCCATATTGGTCGTTATATGATAATTTATTTAAATTATATAATGCTTCAGATTGAGATTCAATACTCCCAGTAACTAAATCTATTCCCTTCGCTTGGTCTCCATATTTATCTATGAGTTCTTTTTGAATTTTTAAAAGATCTTCTTGCAAAGAACGATTTTCATCTTGTGATAAATTAGTGTTATCTAATTCTTGTCGAAGTTCAATTATTTTATCAATATAACTATCAATAGAATTTTCTTGTTCTTCGACTACTTTAGATGCTTCATTGGCTTTGTCTATTGCTTCCTGCGTATGATTAATCCACACTTCAAATACTTTTATAACTGCTGATATAGCTAATGATAAACCCATCGAAATCACAGCATTTAAAGCTGCGGATGCTACTTGCAAAGCTACCGTCTTAGCTGTATTTGCAACTAAAACCGCACCATAGCTTTTCATTGAGGCTTTTGCACCATTTAAATTACCTAAATATATTCCAAGTTGAGCGTTGGTTTGGCTGACTGCTCCTGCAAAAGCTTGTTGATTTTGAGGATTAATATTATTAAAAGCTGAAATAATAGAACGCACATTAGCCATACCCTTGGTATTGCCGTTCATCATAGCAGCAAAAACACCTTCAACACTTGCTCTTACGCTAGCACCTTGTTGTGCTATATCCTGAAAGTAATTAGCAACATTTTGGTTTCTATTTCCGACAGCAGTAATAAATCTATCCCAATTACTCCCGAAAGACTGTTTTGCATTCAAAGAATTAAAAGCATTTACAGTATTATTAATTTGTTGTGTAGTTATTTTAAGAGATTGTGTAACTTGCTTACTTCTAGCAAATATACTTGTAAATTGTCCATCAATTACTTTAAATATACCACCCATATTTTTCATTTTTAAGGCAACAAATACGGCTGGAATTAAAGTTTGCAACGTACCAAAGCCATCAATTAATGTGTTGATAATATTTATAATATCATTTAACCCATTAACAAAAGTTTTCATTGTAGAAGAATCAGCAAAACTATTAACTAATTTGGCAAACGAGTTAGACAAAGCATTTAATCTACCAGTTAAATTCTCTGCGGATTTATTAGCTTCTTCAAGTGCCGAACCGACAGCTTCATTAGAATTATATTCAGATAACATTTTCTTATAAGCGTCCCAGTTATTGAGTAGACTTATAAGTTGATTTCCCCTGTACTTTCCTCCAACAGCATTAATAAGATTTGCTATTTTAATACTACCATCAGCTTCTTTACTTACCGAATTAGCCAGTTCTTCAAGCACCTGCATTGGGTCTCTTAATTTAATTGCTCCGTCTCTAACTTCTTTAAGACTAACACCAAGAGCTTCACAAGCCTTTTCATACTTAGTTAAAGATTCAGATGTAATTGCTTCACCACCATCTCCAATTTCATCAGCATCAGCCGAAACTTGTTGAAGATTCATAATTATAGCTTTGAACGCACGACCAGCTACTTCGCCACCCTCTTGTGTAGTTGCTATCATAGTACCAACAGCAGCAGTCATTTCATCTACTCCAACTGAAGACGTTGATGCTTGTGAACCAGCAATTTTTGTTGCATTAGCAAGCTCTGTCAAATTAACAGCATTTCTATTAGTAACATAGTTTTGACGGTCAAGTACATCATTCAATTTTTCTGCACTACCATTTAATTTATAGGCAGCATTTGTGGCGATAAGATAAGCATTGGCTAATTCAGTATCCATATCACCTGCTGACTGAGCAAGGATAGATAATTCAGCCATTTGTTCAGAACCTTGTTCATTAAATCCTGCACGGCTCATTTCTTGCACACCAGTTAAATAATCACTTGCAGTACGACCATATTTGCTGGCTGTATCAAAAGCCGAATTGCCTAATTTTTCAAGGCTTTGAATTGTTCTATCAGAAGTCTTAGAAATTTCAGTAAGGATATTATCTAACTCTTTAATTTCTGTTACAGCCTGACGTATTTTCATAGTCACTCTACTAACAGAAGCAGTAATACCCATCCAACTGCTAAATTTCTTCACAGCCGCCCACAAATTCTGAAATACCGTTCCACCCTCAAGCCCTAACGCCTTAACTTCAGACCTCATAGCCTTGAATTGAGAAGTTATCTTCTGAATATCGCCATTATCAGCCCCAGATTTTAACTTACTCATCATAGCATTCCATTCTTGTGAAACAGTCATGCCAGATGTAAGAGTCTTATTAGATTTCATTGCTTTACCATTAGCCATAGCAAAAGCTTCAAGTTGAGCAACAAGAACTTTTATCTTACCTTTCTGAACATCAACGCCATTAGTCTGTTTTAATTGAGTTTGTAAATCCTTGGCAGAAGTTTCAACCGTTTTAATCTGGTTATTAAGATTAGTCATATCATTGACCAAGGTAGCAAAAGCAGTAGTGTCAACCTTGCCAGTTGTATTACCAACAGTAACCATTGTACCAACAGTTTCTCGCATTTGAGTAAGTTTAGTAATAAACTGATCTAATTGTGCAATCTGAGCTTGCACACTAGATTTATTAGAATTATCAGCAAAAATCTTACTGTTTTTCAATCTGTTCAGATTGACAATTGATTTTTCAATGGCTGTAGCATAATCACTAACTTGTTTAATGTTTTTAGCCATTTGGGCATCGGTTTGATGATTTTGAGCAATAGTAGCATCTTCTCTTGCTTTTTTCACCTGTTGTGTAACATAGGCTTCTTGCTCTTCAAGAGAAACAATATTTTTTAAAGTCCCACTTTGCATTTGCAAATTTTGCAAAGTTTTTTCTTCATCATGTAACTTTTGCTCTAAATAAGTTTTATTGCTTACATCAGTAGAACTAAGTTTAGAAATCTGAGTTTGTATCTGATAAATCTTATTCTGGCTTTCAACCTGACTATCAAGATTGATTTTAAGCCTTTGATAATTCGTCGCAAGTTCTTGTATCCTTGCCACATATTTATCTAAGACAGCAGGATTTTTAATACTTGTAATACCACGTTGTAACGATGCCATTTCTTTAGCAACATTACCAACTAATAATTGTTGCCCTTTCCATTCATTTGCAATATTACTAAGATAATTCTTATATATAGCAGTTTTAGTTGCCATATCATCAATCTTGTTTATCTGGTCAGAATTTATAGTAAGCCAATTTGAATTTCCAGAACCTTTGAATAATTCTTGCAATGCTTGAAATTTAGTCTTAGCATTATCCAATATATTAAGAATACTAGTTAAAGCCGAAGATTTACCTGCTTGGTCTTCAATATTATTAAGATTAGAAAAAGAAGAAGTAAGATTATCAATCTCTGTTTTCATTGCTTGAACCGGGACTTTAGAATTATTGATACTATTTATAAATTTATCAATATTATTTCCCGTATCAATCTTAACAGTTTCAAAACCTTTTGCTCGGAGTTGAGTAGCAACCTTTTCAGCATTATGGTACTGAGTAACCATCTGATTAAGTTTATCAATTTGAGTTACTACATTTGCTTTCATTGAAGCCATTGTGACTTCATCAGCATTTTTTAACGCCTCTATTGATTGCTCTACTTTTATATACTGCTGATTAAGATTATTAATATTTTCATCAGACTTTACAGATTTGCCACCATTTACATCCTCCCAAGAAGAACGTATTTTTTGTAAATCAGATGTGAACGATGTTTGCAGAGCTTTGATTTTATCATTATATTTTTGCTGAGAAGCGATTAATTTTTGGATGCCCGCATCGGCTTCCCTAACATTGGAAAGCATATATACAAAATTAGGATTATCTTCATCGCCAATATTTTTCCAAGTATATGCAAACTTCTGTAATTCACCAGTTGCAGACTTAACCTCAATAGTAAAATACTTTATAAGATCAGAAGACCCACCTCTTGTATTCATAGTCGGGTATTTTATTGATGAAGATGATACTTCTCCAAACTTCTTAAAAGCTTGAATTGCTTCATTAATACCATTTTCATTCCCACTGAATGTCATCAAAGATGAATCAATATAATCTCTAAAATTACTTGCAGATTTTAAAACCTTATTTTGCTTTTCTTGTGCCTTGGTAACTTCTTCAATGGCTCTTAACTTCTTTTGAGCTAATTCAGTAGAATTTTTAGTGGCAGTTGTATTCTGATTTTCAACATCAATAGATTGCTTTATATTTTCAGCGTATGCCTTTTGAACATTGGCAACCTCATTATAGACACTACTAAATTGTGCCATTGTACCGATAGCATTTTGGGCGTTGTTATCAACGACTGTATAACTTAAACCAATTTTTTCAAGCGTACTATTCAAAGAACTTGTATTAGTTCCGTTGGCAGTAAATTGGTTAAATAAATCTTGCGTTATTTGGAGTTTACCATCTAAATTTGTAAATCCCGAAATAATATTCTGAATTTGTTGCGCCGTATTAATTAATCCAGATGAACCAGAAATATTAGCTATGCTAGAAAATAATTTGTTAATATCAAGTTGGTCAAGTTGAGAAATGGTAGTAAAAGATTTATTAATTTCGGACAGAAAATTTAAAATCTGTTGCCTATAATTTATAAGTATATCATCAAGAGTACTACCTAATTTCCATAATGCACTATCATCAGGGACACCAACAACATCTTTATTTCTTAAATTATTCCAAGTATCCCCAAATATTTGCTTGAATTGTTTATTTGTTCCTAAATATTGCCTAGTAGCTACATCGCATTCACCAACTGCATTAGCAATATCATGATATAATGCTTTAAAATTATTAAACGCTGTTATCGTTTCTTGATTTTTAAATTGTTTCCCATAATCTTGAGCAAATTGTTGCAACGCTTGTTGAGCCTTAGCTATTGCAGAAAAATCCTGCTTTTGAGTTGTAACTTGGAATTCTCTCATCAGAGATTGAAGTTCAGTTTTAGTTTCAGACGTTAATGACTTTATGTCAAACGCCTTTATAAAAGCATTTGACATTGCTTTAAGATTTTCCAAATCAATCTGAGAAATATCCACCTTTGGAGCAACTACTGCTTTTTTATTAATTGCATTAATCTGGGTAGTAACAGTCTGATTAACTTGACTTAACTGTGACTGGACATTTGAATTGACATTAAGATTTATTGCTTGCTTATTATTAAATAATGACTGTAATTGATTCTTAATATTATTAATTGAATCATCAGATAATATTGCATTTATTTTTATATTTGTATTTTTGTTATTGCTTAATTGTTGCTGAATTTTCTTAACTTCTTCAGGAATATTCTCCATTCCTAAAGTGACGGGTATCCTAATTTGTAAATCTTCTGCCATTTCACTTCACCTCTAATCCTTGTTTTTGTAACCCTTGTTTTAACGCCTTTTTATGCCATTCATAATCTTTTAACTCGTCTCTTGTATTCTCAATAAAAGGGCGAGGGACACCATCATATTCCCAATTAGAAATATCATATCCTCTGCCACTTTCAATTACCCCCACAATTTCTTCACCAGCATTTGCAGATTTTTTTGTTTTTTTATCACTTGGGTCATAATAATACGGAGAGCCTAAAGTGTTATTTTCCACAATAAGTGTATTCCCATCAATAGAACTATTAATATTTCTATTATCTAATAATCCGTTTTCATTCATTCTTCTAGCATACCTACTAGGGTTATATACATCATAAACATCTTGTGCAATATGGTTTTGCATTACTTCTGTTACTGTTTGAGCAACATCGGTCAATAAAGCAATGTCAACCTTTTCTTGTAATGCTTTTTCAAGTTCTTTAAGGCTTTTGCAAACTTTAGCCATTAAAAATCACCAGACTTTAATAATCTCTCCATTACTTTACTATCATGTTCTGCAACACTCTTATCATGAGCAAGGCAAATTACCGTGATTTCCATTCCTGCTTTACAATCTGCACTTAATATTCCAAGAATAGATTTCATATCTACTGTACGATTACCTAAATCAAGATAAACCATACTTTTGAGTGCATTTGTTTCTGATACGATTTTATTAACCATCCTGCCAGATAAAGATATAGGGAGTACCATAGTAAACTTACTGCTTTCCATCGGCATTATCTCCCCCAACAACATTATTTGTAGATATTGCAACAGCTTTGCTCTTATTCGATGTATTTGTCTTATTAGACTTCTTCTTAGTCGATACAGTCTTAACCTTAGTTCCGTTATCATCATTTTCAGTCTTTTCGACAACATTTTCTGTCACCGCCTTGACAATACTCTTAGAATTTTTATCCATATTCTTTGCAAAATCAGTAGCTTGTGTCATAACTTTCTTCATATCATCTGCATTAAACTCGCCAAAAGATGTAGAAAATCTGTCAATGGCATCCTGAACAATATTGATAAGGCTAGCAAGAGCATTATTAAGAGGATTACCAACCTGCTTCTTTATATATTCAATTTTTTCAGAAATAGCATTATCAATCATAACATTCTGATGAGGATTAATTTTATTAAGAAAATCTGTATAATAACCATTAATCCAATCAATATAAAAATTCTGAATATCATCATTGGGAAGTTCATCAGGGCAGTAATACTTCATCTTATAAAAAGCCGAAACTACAGGAGTATATTCAGGCTTATATTCTATCTCATTTGTATTTTCATTGGTGAAAAACACACTGCCAACAACGGTATTTACTAACTTACTCATCTCAATCAGTTCAATAGTATCTCTCATATTCTTTTTCCTTTCAAACTTTATTTTGTTTCTTATCTGACTTACGTCTCTTTTCAAGTTCATCGTATGTAATCCAATTATCACCATTTCCATTGCCATATTTAATACTGCGACAATACCAATAAAATGGGATATCTCTAAACTTATATTCAAATAATTTTCTCTTCAATTTTGCAGTTGTGTCGGGTAATCCCTTGACATCTACAACAATCCGTCTATTATCTGCGAAAGAAATAACATAATCAGCTACATATTTTATAGATAATATCTTTTTACCTTCAAAATTCACAAACCCCTCTTGCAAAATATAAGGAACTTGCATTTCATATGAAACGATTTCGCCTATATCAATTTTAGGCTCAATCCATTCAATAAGGAATTTCATTTCCGTTTCACTATCAAAAGTTATACCTTTATATGTACGTTTTTTCTTTCCCTTTTCAGATAAATCAACATTATATTTTGATTTCTTCATTTAACTATCCTTTATCAGATTATAAAAAATAGGGAGACAACCACATTTGACGGTTGCCTTAATGGTCATCTCCCTATAATTTTATTCTTTTATAAACTTTGTTCTATTCTTTTTGGTCTTTGAATTAGGCTTGTCTTGAATAATCTCATTTACATTATCATTGACAATATTAGTTTCTGAAACTTTAATGTTGTCTACATCAGTTTCAGATTCAAATTTTATATCATCAGCCAATATTTCATCAACAATAGCCTTAACATTATCACAATATTTAATGTCACCATGTGTATCTATTGCATTCTGTAATTCTGTTCTAGCCTTGTCTTTACTGTACTCGCCATTATGATACATAATAATAGGTATATGATATGCAAAATGAGCTGGACAGCAAACTACCCTACGCCATTGCAAGGTTTCGGGTGTATTTTGCTGGCAGGTATTGCAAGCCTTAAATTCTTTCCCGCAGACCAAACAATGCCTGATTATTTCCATATTTATTTAATCCTTTATCAAGCGGTCTTGTAAACCTTGAAGTCCCAGAACTTGGAATTGCCCACTCCACACTTGTCAACAAGGCTCTTGAACTGGAAGGGATGCTCAACACCATCGCCACCCATATCAAAATCAAAGTTAGCATTCCAGTCACAACGATAAATTTCAATCTGAATGAAGTAAGTCTCATCACAGGTGTTCTTGCCAAGGCAATTAATAAAGGTATGAGTGGTCTTACCATATGTATCAGCAGAGTTGCCTACGGAAGCACCGTCCTTCTCATACTCATAAACTACCTCGATAGTACCAGCATTAGCAATGCCAGTAGGAAGCGCAATCTTCTTAGTGCCGGGAGTGTATGCAACATGAGATGCATCCTCAGAAGAAGCCTGTTCATACTTAGTAGTTGTGCCATCAATAGTGATAAGTACATTAAGAAGTTCAGAACCGGCAGTACCAACAGCAGTTTCAGCAGTAACTACTTCAGTAGCGTTGTCCTCAAAAGAAATAACCTCTCTCTTTCTGAACTTAATCTTACCAGATACAGGGTCAGAACCAGTCTGGAGAGAAAGCAGAGAGCCAGAAATATAACCAGAAGAGCCAGAGCCTTCAACAGCCTTATTCTTCTTGATAGTGAACAGTACAGTATCATTCTTACCAGTTACATCAGCACTATCCTCAGAGTTAGAAAGAGTAATATTCTTAATTTCATCAAGAATATTAAGGCAGGTATCATCAGTACGAGAATAATTCTCGATTGTCTCTACGGATGTAATCGTCCAGCCCTCAAGCATTGCAATTGCAGCATTAGCCATAATTATTCAATCCTTTCATATAATAATTCTTTGTAATTTACTATCGCCTATTTTCTTCAAATCTACTGTACCAAAATAATATCCGGACATGATATTGTCAATTTCAGCGTTTTTATTTATCTGCTTGTATGAAGCATATAAATCATATAAAGTAATATTTTTAACCGTTTCAAAATTATATTTGAAATTACAGTTATTCACAAGAAATAAAATAACGCCATCTAAAACAGATGACGATTTACTATCTTGTTTATTTTGAAGTCGAGCTTTTTCACGTTCACGCTTTTTCTTAGCCCTATCCAAAATATAATCTCGTGTTTCTTTTTCAGGGACTTTTCTATATTCACGATTTTTTTCAGCGTGTAAAATACAGCATAACAAATCTGATAACTGTTCATAAATAGCTTTATTAAAAATCACTTGGTCTTTACCATTTACAAATATTACATTCTTATTATCGTCATTGCTTTTTGCCCATATGTCAGAACAATCAAGTGTGGGAAATACTAGTCCCCAACGGTGAATAATTTTATCACTTTCTTTACCTTGTTGTATTTCGGACAATAATGATAACAAAAACATCACAAATACTTCATATTCTGTAACATCTGTCCAGTAAATTCCAATCTCTTTTAATTCCAACATTAAGTCAGTAGGTGTTTGAATAAACAACGAAGCCGTTTGGAGATATCCTTTTTCAATAACAATATCTCTGTCTTCGCCCCAAACATCGCCAACCATTGGAATGTTTACAGTTATTAAATCATTAAACTTATACTGTTTTTTATTAAGAAGATTAAATTTTGTCATTATTTAATCCCTATATCTTATTTTATCCGACCAATCCGTTACACGGAACGTAACCAGTCTGCCAGTGTATTTATTAGTCCCCGAATTAAATATACTGTTAGAAACATAATGAGCCTTGGCAATACCAAAGCAATCTTTCTCACCGAAATCTTTTCTCAATTCTCTTACAAGAATATCGTTTCGTAATTTATTATTGTATTTTGGCATTTTATAATGAGTTAATATCCAAAAATATAAAGTCACTTCTATATAGGTTTTATTAACTCTTGATATAACAGCATCAGATAAATCATACAAAATAAACGACCCTGTTTCAGTTATTGTATCGGGTATGTACTGATTAGGGAAAATATGTTTCCACATTAACTCGTCTGCTTCTTCCAGACTATATTCGCCGTCACTAAGAACTTCTACAATAGTAGGATTAGCAAGCAAAGTATTCGTTACAAGATTTCGATAATCCTCTATTAAATTATCATTCTTTCCCATCATACACCTCCTACAATATTAACTGTTATCTCGCCAATATTTCCTGCCCCATCATCACATTTAAGAACAAAACTTTTACCAATAGCATTCTCATTTTGAGAACATTTTATCTTGCATTTATTCTCACCAGTCACAGGAGTTAAAGTGATACAACTCTGTACATCAGGTGTAGCAACAATATCCCATACAACAGGTGATAATGTGTTTGCAGTGAATGTCTTATAAGACCCACCCACTCTTATACTAGGATTTCCAGTATAAGTAATTTCAATGTTATTGGGTGAAACAGGTTTAATATAATCACAAAGCCATTCTTCAATATTATCTGTGTCGGGATTGTACTGGTCTTCTGTAACAGTAAGATGAATAACACCCTTATCATAATTTAAGGCAGTTGTATCATTCTGCGTGAGTTTGAAAACAGTAGGGTCTACCTTATTTCTGTCAATAAAAAACCTCTTATCATGCCTTAAAGAAATAGTATTATCATCAGCAGTAATAGACAACATATGCTGTGTGCTACCTAAAGTCATTATTTTGTTCCCATCAACACCCGAATTGTATTGTGTACTGTTAATGTCAAAAATAGGATACTCGTACACATTTGCATTCTCATCCTGCCACTTTAACCAACCATTACAACGTACAATTTTACCATTATTTAATATTTCATCTTTATCAAAAGATTCAACACAAATATAATATTCATCGTACTTACTATCATATAAAGTTGTTCCTATCGGAATAAATTTATTCCACAAGGTTTCAAATTTTGCAGTAAATCCATTAGCAGAAGAATATTTTCTGTCATACAATTTAAGTGGCTGTTTAACAAAATTATCAGAAGCAATACCAAATTCCCAGATATCAAACTCTTGATATGACAGGTCGGTCATAAGTTGTTCACTCATTAATCGTCTGCCATCATTTATCTTTTCTGCCCGTACAGTTTCGCCCGATAAAGTCATACGTTGTTTCATATGTGCATAACTCATGACCTATGCACCCCACAATCAGAACAATGATAATCACAATGAGAGGGTGTAAAATCATCAGGAGCACCACAGCAATTGCAAACCCCACTTTTTGTAACAGGTTTTGTTTTTTTACTAGGGTCATAATTGCCCTTTTCTTCATAAAGTTTAGCCAATCCAGAATCTTTACTCCGAATAGAATAATTTATCATCAATTGTTTATTACGTTTAAGATACCCATCTCTTACTTCTACTACTTTACCAAGTACATCTTTATTATCATATTTATGAAAATCTGCTGTACTCATATAGGCTTTAAGAGCCATAGGTGTGTTTATATAAGTAGCCTCAATATATTTGATAACCATAAAATTTGACAATATTTCAAAATTTATATCTGTCAAATCTATATTAAAAGACTTTAATGTTTCATCACGGTCAGACAAATCCTGTTTACAGTCCTCAAAATCAACTATGGCAGGACGTATATAATCGTGAAGAATTTCATCAGCCTCATCTTCGGACATAGCAATAAAATCATAATCCTTGATTTTACTATAAACCGAATTATACAATTCTTTATATGATGTTGCCATAGTCATTCCCTTCTTATTTTATATCAGATATCTCTAAGAATATCAAACTGAAGCTTATCTTCAAGAAGTCTGATAACATTGATATCCTTCAGAGCACCATTCTTATACATCATTCTTACACGAGAAATAAGCATATCTCTCATATTTGCTTCAAGAGCTTTTATAATAACGCCCTCAATAGTAGAAATATCCTTTGTGAAAAGTGTCTTCAAATCATATATAGAAGAAACACTCTCATAAAGCTTTGAAAGCCTGAACTGACGTATTGCCCTATCATCAAGTAGAATAAGCATAGGCTTGTTCAAAAAATCGGAATAAGAGTTATTCATAGTACGAAGTTCACCAATAGTCATATCCTGAACATCACCCATCTTATTCCAAATAAACTCTGAACCAGTAATAGGAGACTTGTAAATGGTCGTTCCAAAAGTAATACTTCTTACTCGGATAACGGTATCGTTAGGAAGCTCCTCAACAGCTTCAACTTCTTCTTTAGTCTCAGCAACCTCATCAATTGCCTTAGTGATTGTATCAAGTACACTTTCAGTAGACTTAATATTTTCAGTCTGAACATCAGCAACAGGCTCATCTGCAACAATATCAGTGTCGTCTTCTAAAACCTTATTAATTTTCTCAGTTTCATTAAGCTTTGCTATAAGCTTTTCCTTGCTGATATTTCCAAATGTCATGCCCTTAGACTTAGCATACTTCTTGAGTTCATCTAAACTCATATTTTCAAAATCCATATGTACTTTTTCCTTTCAATTTATAATGGATAGGGTGGAATGCCACCACCCCACCCAATAATAAATTCATTGCTTTTTATGATTTCGGATATTCAAAATTAAGTAATATTATACTTACCAAATACCTCACCAAATACACAACCTACGCCAACCTTAGTCTGAATCTGAGTATCAATGGTCTGGTCATGAGTATCCTGTGCAGAAAACTCTCTTGCACGAGTATCGCCCTCGAAGTAGACCTTAATGAACTTCTCATTATCAGGAAGAACAAAGATAGACTTATTATCAACCTTGAAGTCATAAGTACCACGAATAAAGGTCTGAGGAATCTCAACAGCAATAACGCCAAGACCAGTAAGAGAACGAAGCATACCAGTAGTAGCCATTTCCTTCTTCTGGTCTTCAGAAATCCACTGAGACTCAATACCAGAAGTAATAGAAGAAAGAGCAGTCCTAGTACCAGCAAGAACTACATTCTTCTGAGAAGCAATCTGCACTCTCTGAATAAGCTCGGACATCTTATTCTTGGTATATGTACCACTTACAGTAAACTGAGCAGGGAGATATGTGCCAGCACCATTGAAAGAAGCCACAATATGGCTATCAATAGCTTCCTGCATAGCCTTCTGCATCTTAGCTACAAGGTCAGCCAGTGTAATTACGCCTTTAAGGAATCTCTCAAGGTCATCATATACTCGAATAAAATACCATTCTGTGTCAAGACTAAATGCCTTACGACCCATAATCTTTGTGCGAGGTGTATCCCAGTGATTACCAGAGAAAGAGGAAGCCACAAGTACAGAATTATCCTCAACAATAAACTCATTCTTGTCACCAAGTCTGCCATTTCTGGTCTCTACAAACTGGTTATAAAAAGGAGAGTTCTCCCATGCAAGAGGGAGATTAGTATTAAGTACCTCCTCCATAATAGTAAAAATCTCATTCTTATGGTTTCTCCAGTTCTGATGTGTAAGCTTGTCCTCGCCAAGGATGTTGAAGAAAGCTTCTCTTATAGCCTCCTCTGCATAAGGAGCGCCACCCTTATTAAACATTGCAACTCTATTAGAAAGAGTATCATTCATCAGATTGCAAATTTCTTTAAGATTCTTTTCCATAATTTTTTATTTCTCCTTTCTTTTAGATTAAGCGGTAGCAGTATTACGTACTACTTCAATAGTGACCTTCTTGCCAGTAGCACCGACATTGCCAGCAGTACCAGTGCAATAAGCAAAGCCATACTCTGTAATATCAATTACTTTACCCATAAAAGCAGTAGAGCCGGGGTCAGAAGTACCTAAATCCTTAAGCTTCATAGTAGTACCGTCTACACCTATGTAATCGCCAACTGCAAGAGTGGTATTATCAGTAATAGAATAATCAAGAACAGCAAACAGGTTGTCCTTTTTGAGAGCATATACTCTGAAAGGCTTGCCAGACTTATTAATAAAATTCTCCTCATTCTGATTGATGATAGAAGAATCATTGTAATCCCATGCAGGATTAGCTGCGAGATAAACCTCATCGGTAGCGGCAGGAACTTCTGCCTTATAAATTGCCTTCTCACCAGTTGCAATGTCGCCCTTCTTAACGACCCAACCATTTTCTACATCAACAGTAGCCTTAACATCAAAGCAAGGCTCAGTAATCTTAGTTGTTTCAACTACGCCATATTTAGCCATAATATTAATCTTCCTTTCATTAAAATCTTTTTTAATCCATATTAGAGAATTTGTTAAGCAGATTACCATATCTGCCATCTGCATAGTTATTGGACTGCTTATTAGAAACCTCTGCTGTCACAGGGCTATAAGAAAATGTAGACTTCCCATTCTTATCCATAGTAACTCTGCCTACCATAATAGTAAGTTCATTTGTTACATCCTCAACAGACTTAGAATAGTCTAGCTTCGCACGATAACAAAGGAACTCAGGCAGTCTACCAATCTTCTTTTCATACTGAGAAATTACAGTATCAATTTCTGCCTTGTGAGCAGCCACCTTTCTAGCTTCATCAGCTTCCTTGAATACATCAAGTTCAGCATTTATTTTCTCAAACTGTTCTTTGAGTTCAGAATAAGCCTGTGTAAGTTCAGTAATCTTAGAGTCATATTCAGACTGATAAACCTTAGTAAGTTCAGTTTCATAATCAGACTTTACTGTCTTAACCATACCTGCGAGGTCAAAACTTTCGCCCTCAACATAATCTTTAACGCTCAATGCACACTTTACCTTATTCTCCATATCCATAACGATTTCACCCTCATTTTCAGTGCAATCAATGGTATATACAGAGAAATCTTCAAGGTCAAGAACACCGATACTTGTATCGCTAACAGTCAGGAGCCCATACTTAGCATTATCAGTATCAGCAATCTTGTACTGCGCAAGAGCATCAGCAACCTTAGTAAAATCCATTAAGATTTCCTCCTTCTTGTAGTTTTTAGTTATATTATCATTAGATAACTTCTTTAAGTTATCTAACAACAAATCATAATTTTTCTTAAATTCAGTTTCATTTAATGCAAATTTCTTTACTCTGGACGATTCAAAGCAAGGCTCAATATTTGGATTTTTGTCACCGTCTTTACCATCAGCCAAATTAAGTAAGCAAAGGGCAGACATATTAAAATCATCAACTACGATATATCGGCTATCAGTTTCATCTATGTGATATTTTGAGAACGTTAGTTCCATGCTTTGATTAAAATAAATATCTTGTCCATAAGCAGCTTCCATAATAGGGTATCTATGTGTCCAAAGAATAATATCTACTGAAAAATATTGATGCTTTTCACCAGATTTCTCCGTAATCCAATCCATAGACGGATTGCAGTCTTCCGGAATAACGCCATAAGGGATACATTCATTTATTACTTCAAAACCTTCGTCAGAAATAATGACTTTTTCATCATGCCCTCCTACCCGATATGTGCTATCCTCATTCTTTATTAGGTGAGCAACTATCGGAACATTGGCATATCCCTTACGCTGAATAAAATTATTTAACGCTTTTTCAGTAATATCACTATAATTTCTGTTACGCCCAATGTACATAACATTGCATCTACATCTGGTAAACTCTGAATTTATAACTTCAAAATTGGAGAATTTTGCGGTCATATCAACAGTTTTAATGTTTTCTATATTTGACATTTTGTTTCCTCCTTTCTCTGAAATTTTATATAACAAAAGGGTCATGCTTACACACAACCCCTATAGTTATTTTTTGTTTGTTTTTTACTTTTAGAAATTTACAGTTCTGCTTATAATGAAATCATTTTTATCAAATTCAGATGATAAGATTTTGCGAATTTCTATTGTATCAATAAATTTATATAATTCTTTACCATCTGAACTTGTACTTTTAATATAAGCAAACCCTTTAGATTTTAATATTTCAGCCTTATTTTTATCTAAAAATATAATACTTCCCATAATAATCACCACCTTAGTTCAACCGATTATCAGGGTCATTTCCATCATTATCATGTGTATTTTGAGTTATCTCGCTAATTTCAGTTTCGTCCATTGCTGGTCTCCCACCATTATTCTCAGAACTATCACTTGGCTGTGTATAACTGGTCTTTAATACTTGCCAATTATCAAACACATCATTAAATAATTCATTCTCAATAAAACTGTTACCAAGCATCTCCACAGGTGGCATACCATTAGCAGAACACAATCTCATCTTATTTGGGATACCATTCTGCGCCATTTTTAATTCATTATCAATAAAATCAGTTTGATTAAAAATAGTCATATCAAGTATCTTATATGAAAATCTATAATTGTCTGTAATGAAATTATTCCCATTGCCTTGCATAGCAATAAGATTTGTCTGCAATTTTACCCAATCCTCTATCATACGATAAATCCTGAATATATCACCACTATCATTAATAATAGAATATTTCAATTCTGAACCAGACGAAGCTCCACTCATCAACGCTTCAGATACGCCAACATTCTTAAATGCCCATGAAATAGCATCAGACACAGTGTCTCTATCATCCGCATTACTGGATGAAAATTCTTCTGTATCAGTCTCAAAAGGCGTAGTAATTACACCAATATTATTCTGGACTGTGTTTAAGACAATACTTGTAAATGTTGTTATCAAAGTGTCATCAAGCGTAATTTCTCCATCTTTAGTCGGTATTTTCATAGTCAATAACTTATAAGCATCATTTATGCTTTGTGCCTTAGTTAAATCCTTATATTCATCTATAAGAAGAATGTCCGGTATCATTGTAAAGAAAGGTGGAAATGGAACAATATTATCAGAATTATACTTTAAGCAAAGAGAATTTTCAAAAGGCACAGGTATTTTTGTAACCTTATCATACTTTGGGTCATTTAACAAATCCTGTAAAGGTACTGGTAAATTGCTCTTTTTAGTCTCTGATATTTTATTCTTTAAAAGCACAAACTCAAATACATTACCGTCTACTATTGAACTTATCTCGCAGATACTAGGGTCAAGATAATAGTATGTATAATTTATTCCATTATCTATCTTATAAGCAAACACTACATCTTCAATAAACATTGTTTTAAGTATCTTGTTTATTTCATTTGTAAGATTGAGCTTGTCACAAAAGGCAGTGTATCTTAGAAAATTAGTTTTCAATGCAGTCTTTGATACTTTCTTAGGATTATACATCTTTGTATCAATAGTGTATCTCAACACACCCATATTAGCGAAATAGTCTACAAGGCGTTTATAATATCCTGACTTACGATACATATATCTGCTTAATCGAAGAATATCTTTGCCATATCTTTCAGGACGTTCTGCCATTTCAGCTATCTCTCTTTTTGAAAAACTCAACAGCTTTTTATTTGGGTCTATGTAATTTGTATCAAATTTTAACTCTGTGCTTACAATTCGTTTGAACTCGGCTATATCAAATTTCTCTTTGGTAAGAGTTTGAGATAGTGCATTTGCAATAGTTGAGTTAAAAGTCTGAAGTTGAGCTTTTGAGTCATCAGATAAGACTTCGGTAGTAGTAGAAGAAGTATTATTAGTTGTATTAGCAGTTTTCTTTGTTTTTGATGTTCTTGCCATTATTTTATTTTTCACCACCTTTTTATTTGAAATTTTTAATCTTTGGGGTTTTATTATTGATTATTTGTTTTTAATTTATTTTATTTAGTATCGGGATTGAGGTATTGTTGGTCTGCGTGAGAGAGAAGAATAATCGAGAGTAAGAGTGCTTTTTTCTTTTGGCTTATTATAAAACTCCATAATAAACCATAATAGATAAACAAGTGCTGAATATCGGTCTTTGTTTAATTTATTTACAACTTTTTCAACTGTTAATGCTCCGCTTGATAAATATTTAATTTTTAGATTATTGACTTCTTCAAAAAGTAAATCTGTTTGAACAAACGGCAACACATCACTTTCAAGGTTATCATAGTTAGACGTAATATTCCTCTTTTCAAGTAATCGTATCTTACCTGCATCGATCATATCTATAAAATTTGTTATAATACGAGTCTGCGCCGATTGTGCTTTTAAATCATAGACACATTTTTCAGCATTATTAGTTTCAGGTTTATTATCAGTGTTTATAGTGTCCCAACAAGGATATTTCTTCTGTGTGTTTGGGTCTATATTCGTTTTTAGCATTTCATCAACTAAACCTGCACCAAGTCCATTACCATCGACTACAACAGCTCGTGCGTTATAAGCCTCTTTCAGTTTTTTTATGATAATAGCTTGTCCTGTAAAATTAATAGTATTAGATACATTCATAACATTAACTATATCAACAGATAGTATTTTATTTGTATCAGTATCTCGAATAACTTTTCCTACGCAAACAGATGATTGATTGTTATTTGAATTTTGAGAACGTGCAACATCGACACCAATGTAATATTCATCAGAAAAATTAGATGTTTTTAATTCAGCTTTGGCAAGAACTCTGGAGTTTAAAAATCTATTTACGTTAATTAAAGCACTATCGCTACTACCAGTCCATTTTCCACCATAGTTCTGTGCAAAAGCAGTAGGTGACATAGTTTTCTTTTTTTCGAGTATTTGACTTTTTGAAGAACCTCTTCCATACCAACTACCTAAACGCCAATCAGCACCTAAAACTATCTCGCCTTTAAGATTTATCATATTCTTTATCATCTGAATATTTCTATTATACTCATCAGAACCTCTCCACCCGGGAGTGGTAAAATAATGAATTTGCTGATTAAGTTCTTCTGGGTTTATCAATGCTAATTTGCCACAAGTATATCGTGACACCTCAACAATAGGTTTTAAAGCATCGTCAAACAATTCTGCATTTAATAATGCCGATTCTTCTATATTAATGCGTTTTCTTCTTTGACCTTTGCTATTTTGTGAATTTGCAAGAACATCAATTTTAGCACCGTTTTTAAAATTTATTTCTGCATCTCCCTTTTGAAATTTTACTTTCCCTGAAATTTCATTATTAAACAAAGGATATTGTCGGAGTAGTTCTTGGGCTTTATCTTTTAACAATTCAGCAGCGTTATCTTTTGTTTGAGCCGTTAATGATAATTCAATATTAGGGTATCTAATTGCAATTATAAATAAGGAAGCTACCTCATCCCAAGTCTTGCCCCAGCCACGAGGGAAACAACCATAAATAGAAAAAAATCTTGTAGCACATCTTAGAAATATTCTTTGATCTGGGTGCAACGTAATACCGCCCTCTTTAGGGCGCAACAAATCTAAAAATAAATCTGGATACCAAATCATCCAACTTGAAAACTCTATCCATTTATCAAGATTTTTCTCAATAGGTGAAACATTAAGTTTGGGAGCATTATCAATATCATTTTTACTCTTATTCATCGTCATCACCATAATCCTTTGGCAATTTTATAAATTTTTTTATTGCTTCACGATTATCCTCAGTTGTATCATTTGTAAATATCCCATAAGGATCGCCATACTGTTCAACATATGCCTTTTTACGTTCATCATAAAATTTATAAACATCTTCATATTTGCACAATGGTTTACCTTCAAGGTCACGAAGATAATTTATCATACACCAGATGTTAAAATCTATTGCATCATTAGGTCTGAATTTAAAAGATGGCAAAATGGGAATAACATCAACTGCTTGTTCAACAGCCATAAGCAACTCAGAAAAGCTATTCAGACCACCTTGTAAATCACTTTTTGTTAATTGTTTAGGGGATAACTTTGCTTTATCTGCTGCTTCCTGTGCAGCTCTGTTCCACTTCTCGGCACCTCCTACGTCCCCTTGTGCCGTAGCCTGTTCTTCTTTAACTTTGAATCTTACATAGGTAGCCAGTGCTTCCTCGTGAAGATTGGTCTGAATAATATAAGTTTGCTTCAGCTTCTCAAACTTCTTAGTCATTAACCTATATTCAGCTTTTGTGTACCCCTCTCCGAAAAGATCAAGCATTTCGTCAGTAACAACAAAATCATCAATTTGTCTTACATATACCTCGTTACTTGTTCTGCTCCTTTTTTCAGTAGTTGTAACAGCATCCCTAATATCTTTCCCTTGCTTTTCGAGATTCAAGGATTCTAAAAAAGAAAGTTTAGAATACTGAGGTAAAGTTGATACATTCTTAAAGTAACAACCTATTACGTCTGTTCTTCCCTTGCCCAATTCAATAGAATGATTAACTTCTTTTATTGCAGATTCTAACGCTATAGGAACATAAGGTTTGTCCATTAACATTAACTTTTGCTTAAATAATTCAACATTTAATGACCCATCAGAATTATATGAACCATTTTTAACACACGTTTTACAAATATTTACTGTACGTCCATCATTAGAAACCATCGGATTAGTTGTAGTATAAAAGCAAGACAATGTTTTTTCTTTTCCACATTCAATACAAATCTTTTTGCCAACAGGTGGTTTTGCACGTTTCTTTTGTGGCATTACTCCACCTCCTTTTGTAATTCCTTTATATAATTTATATAATTATAATTTATATTGACTGATAGATTATTTTCTTCAAACCATTTGTTAAATTCACCAAGTTCTATACGCTTAACAAACTCTATAAAATCACAATAACTTATATTTGTATATCCATACAGGTAGTGAAATAATTTATGTACGTCTTTATTTATTGGAGAACCATACCCGTAAAAATTATGAAGCCGTTTTAATTCATTTCTAATTGCTATTTCCTCACATTCAGAATACTCTGAAACATTTTTACGTTTATCTATATTAAGATTTACAAACACTTCTTCTACGATGTTTTTAAATGGATATAAATGATGAACATTATCAAAATTCTTTCCTGTAATTACACAATCATAATTCGTAGATTCAGCAGATTTTATCAACCACTCTTTTGTATCAGAACGTAGCTCTTGATACAAAGCAGTAATTCCGCCTCTCCAATTAGGATTATCTTTCCCCTTAAAAGGATTTGTAACACGAGGATTCTTATTTCCGCTCCATTTACCCTTATTTCTTAAGCTTATAGCACGCTTTCTTTCGTCAGAAAATTTTATACCTTTGGCTGGGCTTGAATGAGTTTTATAATATTCTTTCCGTATTATAGATAACTTTTTCTTAGTTTCATCTGATACAATTCTTCCCTTTAATTTTTTAGAACACTTAATTCCTCGTGCTATACAAGAACGTTTATATGTTTCTTCTGATTTTCCTGAAAAGCCATGAACATCTGCCATAGATTCCAAAGATCTTATAGTTCTATTTGGAAAGAACTTTTCTACGATTTCCTCATTTGTATAATCAGCATAAATTGATTTAAGAAATTCTACATCTTCTTTTGTCCATAATTCTGATTTAATATAAATCTTATCAAGAAAATGTCCGTATTTTTTATTACATTCTCTACACACATTTCTTAATCCATCAAAACATTGTTTATCTATGGGAAAATACATAGAACTAATAGGCAATTCTCTATTGCACTTCTTACAAAACTTGTATCCTTCTTTAGGAATACGAGTTAGATAATCTGTAAATTTTCGTCCTAAACATTCTTTACACCAATTTGTAAATCCATCTTTTGTATCACATTTATGATTAAAATAATCACTATTTGCAGGCAGTTCTCTATTGCAAGATGAACAGATTTTAAGACCGTCTTTCGCCTTATATTTTTCAGATTCTTGACTTTTAATTTCATAATTGTTTTTATTGGCACACTCAACACAAAAAGTTTTTTCGTCTATTTTATGGGAGTGTGAAAAACTTCTAAATGGAAGTTCAAAAACTTTACCACATCTATCACATTGATATTGAACTAATGAAAGTGAAAAAGGTTTTAAATCCTCTACTTTAACACTTATTATATCTCCAATGCGACATTGGTAGCCCAAATCTTTATAATATTTTAAACTTCGAGCATTAACTTTATAATCTGTTTCTTTTGTTAATAACATATTTTCTTTTCTTCTCCATTCTATATCTTCTCCTAAATCTTTTGTTTAAACACAAAGAAAAGCAATGACGGGGAGAAGAGCCTATCATTGCTTTGTCTTACAGTTTGCAACTCTGTAAGTCTTTGTATCCATCTCTCAATCAACCTCATGCAGTCAATCAAGACATGTATAAAGCCCTACCATTACAGCAAGGCTTAATTTTATTTAATTGTATTTACAATAAAAAATCACTTTGTGGCTGTTCTACTCTTGAGATGTTGCTATTAGGCTCACATAGTAGATAACTATTTAAGCTACACTGTTACACCACAATAAAATTCAACTTCTATCACAAATTTGTCTATTTTTTGTTATATTTTTAATCTTCACTAACTTTACTATTAAGTTTCTTCTTTATTTCATTAATCTCATTTGTAATTGTCCCACTACCCTTTCTAAAGAAACCACCAATCAGTCCCATAGTTCCATAGAATAACGGAATAACCTCTGGTGTAAATCTATCAGTTGCAAATATCATATTCAGCCCATTTGCTACAACATCACCTATGCAGAGTGACATTATCCAACCGATAAAATACGCTATACCAAAAGCTATTACAGGAGAGAAAATTATTACTACTATGCTAAGGAGAAATATAAATATTAAACCTACACAACCCAGACGGTCTATAAGACAAGCTTCCGGGTCAGTAAATTTAGAATTATTATTGTACATTTTTGTTGTCCTTTCTTTTATTTGTCTAATGAATTATTTTATATCAGAAAAACCATTACTATCTTCTTGTTTGTTCACACCATCAGCAGAAAAGTATTTATTAAAATCGTCAACCGCTGAATTATCATTGTAGATTTTCACCATTTCCACCGACTCCCACTGAAAAAATTCTCGAATTACTTCTGTCGGCAGATTATTTGCAGAAAGCATTGAGCATACATAATGTCGCAAGGAGTGAAAATAAAAATCTTCTCCAACAATTTCTGAAAATTCATCAGTCCAATTATCAAGAGTTTCTCTCCTAACGAAATCCCCATTACATCTTCTGACAAACACCCATCCAGAATTAATGCCAAGTTTTTCACGTTCTGCTTTCCAAAGGTCTAAATATTTATCAACCTTTTTCATTACATATTTGTTAATCTGCTTGCCAAGTTGCCCTCTGCCTTTTGCTCTAATTTTATCAGTTTTATATAAACAATCAAATACTAAATGGTCATCATTAAAATATTCCATCTTCATTTGCAAAATTTCGGCTTTTCTCATACCCGAATATGCTGCTATTGCAACCGCACAAGCCTTTTCGTATTCCTTACGTTCAACAAGAGTATTCATTAAAAGTTCAACTTGTTCATCGGAGAAGACAGTCTTTTCTCTAACAGCCTCGTTCACAGGAGACTCAATCTTTTTTATTATAGGTCTAAAATTTTCATATCCTTCTTCGTCATCAAGAATATTCTCGATGAATAAACTCATTGAGCTAAGAGTTGATTTTACACGGCGCACACGCCGAGGAGACCAATGCCATTCATTTATAGCATAATTCTGAAATTTTGCTATTTCTCGTTTGGTTAATTTTACAAAATCTTTATTATTATTAAAGTCAATATTCCATACAAAAAATATATGTAAATCACTCTTATATGACCTTAAAGTTTGAGGCGCACGGTCAATAGAAGCAAGATACTCCAGAAATTCATTTATAAGCCAAGTGTTATTTTCGTTAATTTCTGCTATCTTCTCTTCAGTTGTTATACGATTGTAGACAGTTGTTCTTGCCACTATGTCACTTCCTTTATTTGTTTTTATACAGCAAACTAAACTGTGAGCCGTTATATCCATTTATGTATAACGGGTTTGTAATTTAATTTTTAATTCTCTACACCAAATTCAGCTCTTAATCTTTCCACTAAAGCAACCTGCCCCTTGCCGGTGATTAAAGTCTTAGGAAAAGTTTTTACGCCATAAGCTGTGGTCTTAATTACTTCTTTGACTTTAAAATATTCATTTTCAAGATACTTTTGATATGGTGTATTATTATTCATTAGATACCCATTACTTCTCAACCATTCAAATAATCTATTTCTTCCAATATTTATATTTTCATTTTTTACTATCTTTGCAAATTCCCCAACATCAACAGTATCACTTGATTCTGTAACATGTTTTGCAAACTCTGTATAAGGTTTATCTTCTTCTATTTTATGTACAAGTAAAGCCGTCTTTTCTCTTACTTCCATATCCGTAAGTTGTTTACTAGCTACAACAGCATTCTGACCACCATTGTAAATTTCGAGAAGTAACTGTGCCTTTAACTGCTCATTTGAATTTATGACTTCACGCATTGCGAAATATTCACGTCTGAGGTTCTTACGAATTTCTTTGGCTTTTTCTGTTTTCATAAACCCAACAAGAAGCATATATCCTTGTTCTGAAAGAAGATAAATATTTGCCGAATTTGCAATAGACTGTTTATTCATTATATCATTCAAAAACTCGGTACTTTGTGAGTACCCACTTTTCAAATCAATAATATCTACTCCAAATTCAAACTCATCAATATTATCGTTAATAAGTTGATTAATTTTCTTTAAGGGCTGACTATGAATTTCCGCTATAGTTTTAGCAAGAATAACCTTACAATTCTCACCAAATCCACCCTCAATAACAGGAACATCAACTCCCATAAAGTTTTGAGTTCCTTTAACAATAATCTCATTTTTCATAATTTTGATCCTTTCTTCACACTAAGTAGTGAACACTCAATATTTATCTTTGTTATTTGCCTATAACATTTTTTATTGTTATCTAATGTGGAATGACTACGGCAATAGCCATTCCGAAAAGGAATTAAAAATGAAAAATAAAATCATTTTTTGAGATGAATAATCACCCCACATTAAATAACAACTTATAAATATAAAAGAGCGTGACATTTCGCCACGCTCCAAAAGAGAGTAAATGAACACTTTACTCTAAGTCTGCATATAAAACCCAATCTAAAGCAGAATTAGACCGACAGGAACATATCCTATCATACATAAGTCATTGTATACAAAACAAAAACAGATAATCCATAAATTATCCATGTTGAACATTTACAATATGTTTTTGAACAGATATTTTTAATAAAAATACCAGAATCTCTTTCTACACATGGTAGATGAGTTATCAGAATAAATCTGACCTCGGCTAGCGAGTAATCCTTTTAAGGACTTGGTAGCAGAGGTGGGATGTGCGCCCACGATTTCTTGTTTATGAGACAAGCGAGATAACTACTTCTCTACTCTGCGATATTATTTTTTAATCAAACTATACCCTTTAAGGTATAAATAATCATATTTATCTAAAAATCATACCCGATAAGGTATAATCAATATAACAAATAAGCACCGCCCTATACCCATGAACGGCACTCATCTGTTACGGAGGATGTAAAAGGAGTTTTATGCAAAATTAGCAATTTATGAACTTCACACGCCCAGCACAAACGTGTGCCGAGTTGTTTTTATTGGGGCTACAACATCGGAAACCATACCCATTATCGGTGGGACACCATGAGATTTGCACTCACACCTAAAAGGTCTACTGCAAGAACGCCCCATATAAAAGGTTTTATCATATCATCTGGATACCCATAAACCAAACCCACCCGCAACACATTATAAATGTGGCTATTTTGCTGATATGTACGCTAATAACATAAAAGTTGGAATATTATTTATAGACGTAACCATAAACGTCTTCCCCATTTCGTTCATTAAGGCTGGTTAACTTCCTGTAAGGCTGTGATATAGTCAGACAGCACTATTGCACTGCCTGACCCCACATCTATCAATTATCTGTACAGACAAGAGATATTCTTAATTTTATAGATTTTACTCTAATCTATTTTTATTTTAACACCTAGTATCAAAAATGTGCATTTCCTTAAATGTGGTCAAATGTGCAAAAATATCATTATCACATTCAACATCAACATAAGAGATATCACATTCAGTATCAAAATAAACTTTCTTATCTCTGTTCACCATAGGCTCAATGAAAACATCAGTAACACCATCAATATCTACAAACGATATTACATAATCACACCAGTCCTCATCGTCTATATCAATTTCGATAAACTTATACTTGTCACCTATACAATTAGTAACACATATCTTCAGAAAATCTATTACCTTTGTGCGAGGTACAATAATCGAAGTATCATTCTTACTGTTACTCAATGCCTCGGTAAACACATCATATTCAGTCATCTTTTCTGCGAGCATAAAATTCTCCTTATGTACTTCATCTTGTTTCTTTTTTAATTTTGTTTTATGTTCTTATATATAAAATTCTTATACTCAGATTACTTGGCAGGCTTATGCTTCTTGGGGTCATAAGTCTCAGCAACGGAATCCTTCAGAGAGCCACTAAACTTAAACGCCGGAACAAGTGTGTCTGCGGTCTTCCACTTCTCACCATTGAAAGCAGAAACACCCTCACGACCTGCCTGAAAACGAGTGCTAAATGTACCAAGACCATCAATTCTGATAGTATCACCAGAAGTAAGAACCTCTGCAATAGCAGAAGTTACAGCGTCAAGCATATCACCACACACTCTCTTAGAATACTCCTCGCCAGTTACCTCGTTTACCTTAGTCTGAATAACATCAATAAAATTCTTCTTTACCATAATAATTTACCTCTTTCTTTGTTTTCTTTTGTTGTTGTTTTTATTAGAGTTCTAATTTAACACAATAAGATTTGTCTTTTCTCTTATTGTATTGCCTTGACTATCCTGACACAAATATATAAAGCCTTCCTTTTGACTGTTATATAATTGTCCATCAGAATAATTATTTGCTTTTGTATCACAAAAAGCACCTTGTTCATAAATAGTGGTATTACCTACACTATACATACCACTGCGATGTGTATGAGCTAAAACAAGAGTTTTGAAATTATAACCCTCATTTCTAAACCAAAGCATTGCCTTTTCAGCAGTCTTTAATATCCCTGATGAGAACGCCTTTGGGTGCGCAAATATACAATCACCAATCTGATTAAACCAATTTCCTGTATATTCAATTTCAACATCGTCAAAAACTTCCACTAAAGGTTTATATTCTACCTTGGTTCTTTCACGCTTATTATAATGCTTAAAACCATCTACACAAATTAACTCCAATGCTGTCTGTGGCATTAGTTCAAGAATATCAGTATCAAGATTTTTAGCAAAATAATTTTGGAATCTGATTTCATGATTGCCAAAGTTGATTACAACTTTTTTAGGCTTTATATATTCAATTAAATTAATAATATATTGACGAGTTTCAATAATTTCTTCCATAGGGGACTTTCGATAGACCTTAGGGAAACTTGAAATACCTTGACAATCACCAATATCTCCATTCAGATGAAGAATATCAACCTTGTTTTTATACTTCTCTAACGTATCAATAGTAAGCTGATAAGGAACGTGACAATCAGAGATACATAATATTCTAGTTGCAATGCCAACGTTGTCTAAATTACGTTGGTATTCAATACCCTTTCTCATACAAGCATAATGCTTTCTCCATGCCGATTCTGATTTTTGAATATCGCTTTCCTGATTAAGTAAAAGTGAAATGTCTCTACTAGTTAGGTCATATTCAATTTTATTCTCATATAATCTTAAAGCATATGTATCAAAATCTTCCCCATCCAGTCTCTTGTACTTTGTCATGCACACCGACCTTTAGTCGTCTTCCTCAGCAGGAATATCATCATCAATGCTGATAGTAAGGCTAACACCCTCCTGACCTATAAACTCATCAATAACCTTATTGAGATTATAAGTCTTAGTTTCGTCCTTGCCAATTTCAGTAATCATAAGCTCACTTCCCTCACGAGAAATAAGACCCTTTGAAAAACTTACCTTTTTAACTGTCTTAGCCATAATAATTTGTCCTTTCTATGTACTTTCTTCATGATAATGCTGAATAGCTATTGCTAAATCAGTTTGTAATTTCTCAGTATCTTCAAAGACAAAGATTGTTTTATCTTTATCTTCTTTACGAGGTTTTATATCTACTATCACGTTCCCCATTTTTAGTAATCGTCTTGCTACATAGGGCGTGAATATACACTTTGTCTTTATATAAGAATCACCTTCTCTTGTTCTTTTTTGAATTTGTATAATCTTCTTTAAATTCTTTATACTGTTCAATGGTATTATTTTTTACACCATATATTTTATGAAATAGTTCATGAACATCATTAGACAAACATACCCCATAACCATATTTATAATGTAAATCAAGACACACTTGAGATAACTTATCTAATTCTTCATTGGAATACTCTTGAACTGTTGGTTTAATATCAATATCGCATATATCAAAAGTCTCTTTAACAATATCAGAAAAGTTATGTAAATGATGAATGATAATATCATTACTCTGATGGGTAATATCACAACGATAATTATAAAATTTAAAACTATCAATTTTCCATTGGTTTATTGAGTTCCTCAAATAATCACTAATTGTAGATATTCCACCTTGCCAATGCCAATGTTTGTCTTTAGTAGGTATTTTGCAAAAACGGCAATTCTTATCATAATGCGTTAAACCATATAAAGAGGTTATTTGAATCCCATACGATTTATGTTTATTACATATATATTCAATTTTATCATCACAATTTTGAATTTTATCTGTAAGAATTAAATAATCTTTTTGATTACCAATTTCTATTGCTTGTTCTATATTACTTTTACTAAATAATTTAGATTGGGCGTTACTAAAGCACATAGGACAACTTATTTTATGATTTAATATAGATTCAAATGGAGTTTCAAAAATAATGTTATGAATTTTACATTCAAAAGTATATTTGTTTTTTATAAGTATTTCTGATACATTACATAAATCATCTCTTAAAAAATATCCATTATCTTCTGCCAGATTTTTTAATTGTTCTAATGAATATTTACGCTTTCTTCCCGATTTCGTTCCATTTTGTATAGAAATTTCATTAGGATTAAGTGAACCATATCTTTGTAGTTTTGTGTTAATAGTTTTTTGAATTGCACATTTGGGGCAATAATCAAATGGATTATTCTTTCTGCATATAGTCATTTCTTCAATATATCTTTGAAAAACTCTACCACAACAATCACATCTTAATTCTATTTTCCCTTTTGCGGATGGTAGCAAATCTTCCACTTTTACTTCTATTGTTTGAGGCAAATCAACAACAGGTTTATTATTATATCCATTCTTCTTTTTAATAAAATATCCCAAGTTTTCATAATATTTATAATTACGATTTCCTAAATTAACACTTATTGTTGGATTAAGAAACATAGCAATTTACCTATTTTAAAGCAAATCGGCTAACTCACCGATTTCACTTCTATAATTATTTTTTAGCTTTACACAGCCAAAGCACTTGTAGTCCTTGAAGACATCAATCATCTTAAACAAACCAATTTCTCTACTACTATCGTGTTGTTCTATAATATCGCCCTCAAAGATTATCTTAGAGCCAGCCTTGCAACGCTGAATAATTGTCTTTAGCGTGTAGATATCAAGATTTTGAGCTTCTGTGCAAAAACAGATTTCATCTTGAGATATTTCATAGCCTCTTATATTAGCTGTCGGAATAATCTCAATTATGCCAGAAGCAAGCAATCTCTCAACCTCAGACATATCTCCAAACTTACTACTCAAAATATTGCCTATTGCGCCCTGTGTCAAAATTTTCTCATTAAGTAATCCAGGGGTAAATCCAAGTGTTTTTGCACCCTTTAAAGTTTCAAAATCATAAATAATAACACATTTCTTATATTTACCACTTTCCAAACATTGCATTATATAAGACAAAGGGATAGTTGTCTTACCACTACCAGACCGCCCATATAAGACTGTAACATCATTATTCACAATGCTATCAAAAGCCATTCTCTGAATTGTATCTAAAGGCTTGCAAACACCAAGTTGCCTTGATTTGAAATTTTTGTTATATACCGGGGCATAATTCATTCCAGTCCATTTCAGTACATCTGCAAAATTGCCCTCAGAATCATTTACAATAACGTACTCATTTATAAGGCAACCAAATATATTTTCACAATTATCTTTAGAATAAATTTGTGAAAGTTCTTCATCAGTAGAAGTCACAATCTTGTATCCCTTATATAATCCTTCCTGTGATACTTCCCCGTTTTTCTCAACTGTCAGCCCAAAATAATTTTCAGCAATCAATCCACAAAGATAGTCATTCGTAACGAATACCACAAGATTTTCATTTTCAAGATTTGCTCTTTTTGCAGTAGCGATAATCAGATTATCATTATTACATTCTAACTTCATTTCAGAAAGTGTATTATAATCATCTTCTGTAACTACCACTACTTCTGGTTTGTCTCGCATTATTGCTTTAACAGCCTGTCGAGCCTTATATTGAGTTTCATCGGACTTATTACGATTACTCTTTATTGATTCAAGTTCTTCAATCGTCTTGGAGCTAATAATTACATTTGTAAGGTCTGCATTATTTTCAAGAATTGCATTTGTGTCTAAGAATTTCTTACCCATAGCTACCTCACAGAATTTCATCAAAAGATGTAATAATCTTATCAGTTATATGATATTTTTCAAGTTCATCACAAGTTAAATACCAATCTTTATTTCTGTTTTTATTAAATGTCTTTTCATCAATGTCAGTTCTTTCAAGAATATATTCCTTCATACTATCAATTTGCTTCTTATAATTCTTTTGGGCTTCTTCAATTTGTTCAGCAGTTCCCTGAAAAGCAGCAGACCCAGAATGTACAAGCATCTGACAGTGTTTAAAAGCATATCTTCTCACACCGGATAAGAAAATAAGAAATCCTGCACTCATAGCCACCCCCATACCGATAGTAACAATGGGGATATGACTACTTTGTACCAAATCGCAAAAATAATTAGCCTGTTCAATATCTCCACCATAGCTATGTATGAAAATAAATATAGGCTCTGGATTTTCAATATTTCTTTCTTCCATATTCATTTGAATAATAATTTTGCTTAATTCCAAAAGGTCATAACATTCATCAATTTCATAGTCGATGAAAAACGCTCTATTCTCTCTTGATTTCCAATATGTATATTCTTCTGGGGTAGGATACTGTCTATCCTTCATGTTATCAACTATGGGTACTACAATTTCATCCATAAATAATAAAATTTCCTTTAATAAAAATTAGCAAGTTATTTGCTTGCCCTCACAATTAAATTGTGAGATATTTGTTAAATAGTTATTTAAAATTTCTTCTATATTGTTATAATCATAATACCAAATTTCAAATAACTTATAATTATGATTTTCAGCATATTCTCTTTTTCTACGGTCGTGTTCTTGTTGAATTTCAAATTGTTTTTCTCCACCAAATATTTCAATTGGTCTTTCATGTTGCTCACCTTGAGCTTCTATTAAAAGATTATATTTAGGGATATAAAAATCATAAGATAATTTACCATCACCAATTCCTAATAAATCATCAAATTTCTTTTGTGATTTAAAAATAACATTATGTTTTAATAAATATTGTGTTATTTGATATTCACCAAACGAGACCACACATCCGCAAGATGTCGTTCTCCCACTAACTAAACTACTTGATAATATTGAAACTTTATTTCCACAATCGCATTTACAAAGCCAATGCACTCTATCTTTTTCGTTTTCCACTCTTCTGATTACTGTTAATTTGCCAAATCGCTGTCCCATGATATCTTTTAAACATTTCTTAGAAATCAATTCATTATGAAGACATCCGCAAGAACTACTATTCCCACTCTTTAAACTTCTTGAAGTGGCTATTGTTTCATTTCCACAATCACATTTACATAACCATTGTGGGAAATGTTTCTTACTTGAAGGCGCGATATAATCATCCACTCTTTTAATAACTAATAATCTTCCATATCGCTTCCCGGTTAAATCATCCAGAAATAGTTTACTAGATGCTTCTTTTATAAGACAACCACATGACCGTGTGATACCATTAACAACATGATAAGCATTAACTTCAGTTTCTACACCGCAATCACACTTGCAATTAAAACACACTTTATTATTTTTTCGCTCTGCCAAACTTAATATCGTAAGCTTCCCAAATTTCTGACCACAAAGCGTTTTTGCATATTCTGTGTCAATTCTGTGTGGTTTCATGCAACCGCACGATACTTTTCCACTTTTTAATTGAGTTAATGTTACTAAAATTTTATTTCCACATTTGCATTGGCATTCCCATCTAACATACTGTCTATTTTTAGTAATAAGGTTTTCCCCACGTTTAATAACAATTAGATTTCCAAAAACCTGACCTGTTAAATCTATAAATCTTCTTGTAGATATTTTTTCTATATTATAGCATCCACAAGATTTTGTTTCACCGTTTCTTAAACATTTTGATAACACATCAATTACATTTCCACATTCACACTGGCATTCCCATTTAACATTTTTAACTCCAGATGGACTTATATGATTTTTAGCACGCCCTACAACCGTTAATCTGCCAAACTTTTTCCCCGTTAAATCGATTAATTTTCCCATATTTTTGCCCCTTTTATGCCCCATATAGTTTCAATGAATCGTAGCTTTGCACATATCTTCTTTTAACTTTTCTGTTTTTTCAAAAACAAAAACAGTTTTATCTTTATTATTTTTGTCAGCCCTAATATCAATAATTGGATTGCCCATTTTTAATAACTTTTTAGCCACAAATGGAGTAAAAATACATTTTGTTTGCATTTAATCCTTGTATGATATAGTTAAGAACCATACCATATCCTTTCATAAGATTTACGCTCATCTCCG
>ULMK01026732.1_pt1 | contig 36070 bp, 31 predicted proteins | sample 1951621 | NCBI WGS metagenome assembly ULMK01 (sample SAMEA4835547, study PRJEB28245) | human gut metagenome | biome: gut microbiome; material: fecal sample | place: Denmark | collected 2008
TTTTTGTACATTTAAATAGTATCATTTACAGCTTGACGGCTCTGATAATAAAGCAAAGAAAATCGAATTGCTCCAGAAAAATGTTCTAAACGACCAAAAAGTTAAAAAGCTGACAATAACCCATTGGATTAAAATTTTAGATACAATCCTTATGGACATTTATCAGTATATTGATACAAACAGTTCTGAGGGACAAGATATTTTGAATTTGTTCTTCATTGCATTTAATAAATACACTGGTAAGGCCGACAAAAATCAGGCATTTACCCCTGACCATATAACAGAATTTATGTGCAGATTAACCGAAGTGGATAGAACAAAGCGTGTGCTCGATATAACTTGCGGTAGTGGTTCTTTTTTGGTGCAAGCTATGGTTAAAGAATTAGCTGATTGCAGTCGTGATAAAACCGAAGATGAGGCAAAGGCATTACAAGACATTGTAAAAAAAAGAACATATATATGGCATAGAAGTTGAAGAAAAAGCTTACGGTCTATCCACAACCAATATGCTTATTCATGGTGACGGGAATTCTAATATTAAGTTCGGAAGCTGTTTTGATTGTAAGGCATTTATTAAAACAGCTAACCCTGACATTGTTTTAATGAATCCGCCTTATAATGCCAAACCTATCGGTATTTCTGAAAGATATAAAAAGAATTGGGGTAAAGCAAAAGATGGCAAGGAAGATCCAACAAAGGGATTAGTGTTTATTCATTATCTCTCTGATGTTATTGCAGAAATCAATAAAGAAAGAGAAAACAATGATGAGCAAAAAAAAACTGTAAAACTTGCAGTTCTGCTTCCAGTATCTGCCGCTATTGGGACAAGTAAAATTATTGAAAATGAAAAAATCGAAATGTTAAAAAGCAACACGCTTGAAGCAGTATTTACACTTCCTAATGAAATCTTCTATCCAGGTGCATCAGCCTCGGCTTGCTGCATGCTATTTACATTAGGCAAGCCACATAAAAAAGCAGATGGAACGGTAAATGAAACTTTCTTCGGCTACTGCAAAGAAGATGGCTTCAAAAAGAAGAAAAATCTTGGAAGAATTGAGCAGTTTGACGAGAATAATAATTCAAAATGGAAAGTTATTGAAGAAGAATGGTTGAATTTATATAATAACAAAAAGTCTATCGACGGAAAGTCAGCAATGGCAACTGTTGACGGAAAATCCGAATGGTTATGTGAAGCGTATATGAAAACAGATTATAGTAAACTCTCTGAAGAAGATTTTCAAAAAACTCTGAATAACTATCTTGCTTACTTAATGAAAGAGGGTAAAATTTATGAATCTTGATATCAACAATTGGAAAGAGTTTACTTTTGGAAGATTGATTTGTAGTATTGCCAAAGCGAAGGCTTTAAATAAAGACGATTTGCAAATTGCAACAAATGAAAAATCAGGTATAAGGTACATTACACGAACAGGAGAAAATAACGGCTGTGAATTTCTTGCAGAACTATCATCCGTTGATAGTAGCTTTATACAAGAAGGAAACGCTATAACAATAGGTGATACAACAGCAACTTGTTTTTACCAATCCGAGGAATTTATTACCGGCGACCATATGGTAGTTATTCGTGCCGATTGGTTAGACGAAATACTGGCACTTTATGTAGTTACCATTTTGAATAAGGAGCAATATAAATACTCATATGGAAGAGCTTTTTTAATGGATAGAATAAAAAACACTCTAATCAAACTTCCAATAATTCTCAATGATGATGGTACAATTTATAATGACACTTCAAAAAAGTATTCTGATGATGGTTATGTCCCTGATTGGCGGTGGATGGAAAACTACATTAGATCACTACACCACAAACCTCTTGCAACCCGAAACAAAGGTACAAATGTGCCACAACTTAATATTTCTAGTTGGAAAGAATTTGCTTTGAAAATGCTCTTTAACGTGGAATTGTCAAAGGGAGATATAAAATTAGATGATGTTGATAGAGGCACTATTCCGTTAGTTTCATCCGGCGAAAGCAATAATGGTATTGTTGGAAATATTGATGAAAAAGGCGATGGGAAAGCAGAGATTTTTAAAGGCAACAAAATTACGATTGATATGTTTGGAAATCCATTTTATCAAGAAAATGATTTTTATGCTGTAAGCCACGGAAGAGTAAATATACTTGAACCTAAATTTGAGTTAAATAAACCAATTGGACTTTTTATTGCATCAATTATTAAAAAAGAACAATACAAATTTTCTTACGGAAGAGCTGTTTACAGTGAAGAAGCTTCAAATATGATAATTGAACTGCCAGTACAACACAACAACGACGGAACGCCTTGTTATGATGCTAATCGAACATATTCGGATGACGGATATATTCCAGACTGGGTATGGATGGAAAATTATATAAAATCATTGCCATACGGAGATAGACTGTGATTGTTTCTCAGGTCTTAGGGTGTCCTTAATGAGTTAAATACCGTTTGGATATCCAAATGGTCTGTTCGCTAAGATTATACAATCTAATCTCATAAATAAAATTAAGGCACAACCTACGGAAATTTTCTCCGTAAGCTGTGCTTTTTTATTATCTATAAATCACTTGTTTATTAACAATTTCTGTTGTTCGATTGCGAATATTATTCATCTTTCGTACCCACAAAATCATATTTTCAGCTTTAATTTTTTCTGTAATTTGTTCTTGCTCAGCAAATGATTTTACTGTTTGTTCAAATAAAATTTTTGCACTTTCATCAACACCGGAAAGGTAATCGTCAAGCTTACACGAAGTGAGAAGATTATAATAAAACACACGATGGTGTGATTTCAGATAGCGTTTATGTCTTTGCCACCACACTCCAATTTTATTTTTGCCAGTGCTTCCAATCGTCAAACAAGGTAATAAATAATTACCATTAACTTCGTATCTTCCATCGTTTTCATCATAAATTGTTCCCATACCAGAACCTCCTTGTATTTAGTAGGTTCATTATACTTGATATAAAATCCAAAGACGAATGTGTGGATTCAAGATAGAAAAAGACTCTGACCTTTTACAGCCAAAGTCTTTCTCGGTTCTTTGCAATTCCCTATAAAATTGTATTCTTATGATTTTTAAGTTACTTCCTTATGTGGTATTAGCAAATGATATGTACCGTTTTATTAATTATTCTCTTTAGTATTAGCCTTGATGTAATCCTTAATGGCAGCGTAGCTTTCGTTGCTTATAATATGTTCCATCTTACAGGCATCTTCTGTGGCGATATCCTCCGGAACACCAAGGGAAATAAGCCATGATGAGATAAAACGATGTCTTTCATAGACTTTCTCGGCGATTTCCCTGCCTGATTCAGTCAGATATATAAAGCCCGCATCAGTAACCGTTATGTGTCCGTTGGACTTAAGATTCTTCATTGCAATACTTACGCTTGATTTCTTAAAATCAAGTTCATTAGCAACATCTACCGAACGTACTACAGGTAATTTGTTACTGAGTATAAGGATTGTCTCTAAATAATTTTCAGCTGATTCGTTAATGATCATTACATTGTACCTCACAAAATTATAACACTATTTTAACATGAAAAAGTAGATTTATCAAATGTTTTACTATATAATTAAATATCATTAACATAAAAAGGTTGAAAAGATGGGCGAAGAACAGATTCATAAGAGAAGAGTACGCTATAAAGGTACTCATCCGAGAAAATTCAGTGAGAAATATAAAGAACTCAATCCTGAAAAATACGGCGATACAATAGAAAAAGTCATAAGCAAGGGCAGTACACCTGCGGGAATGCACATTCCTATAATGGTGGAGGAGATTCTTGATGTATTAAATGTACAACCGGGAGATGTGGGGCTTGATGCCACATTGGGATATGGTGGACATTCAGGTAAGATTCTTGAAAAATTAAAGGGCAGCGGTCATTTATATTCCCTTGACATAGACCCTATAGAAATAGTCAGGACAGAAAAGAGATTAAGGGATAAAGGCTTTTCGGAGGATGTTTTTACGGTTATAAGGACTAATTTCAAAAATATAGACGAAGTCAGTGGGACAGCCGGTAAATTTGATTTCCTGATGGCAGACCTTGGAGTATCTTCCATGCAGATTGATAACCCGGAGAGAGGTTTTTCATACAAAAACGAAGGCCCGCTTGATTTACGCCTTGACCCGTCAAAGGGAGAACCGGCTTCGGAAAGATTAAAGAAACTTACAAAAGACGAATTTACGGGTATGTTAATAGAAAATTCCGATGAGCCTTATGCAAAAGAAATTGCAACCGAGGTATTTAACGAATTCAGAAAGAAAAAAGAGATAAATACCACCACAGACTTATATAAGGCAATAGAAAAGGCACTTTCTTTTATACCTGAAAAAGAACGTAAAGATGCGGTTAAAAAATCCAGCCAGAGAACTTTTCAGGCACTGAGGATAGACGTAAACAGCGAATTTGAAGTGCTGGAAGAATTTTTACAAAAGCTGCCGGATGTAATGAAAGAGGGCGGAAGAATAGCAATCCTTACATTTCACTCAGGAGAAGACCGCCTTGTTAAGCAGTATTTTAAAATGTACAAAAGAGACGGTGTTTTATCAGAAATATCAGATGTTATAAGACCATCAGCAGCAGAATGTGCCAGAAACGGAAGGGCCAGGTCCACAAAATTAAGATGGGCGGTCCGCTAAGCGAGGAGAAATCTAAATTGAAGGAAACAGTATTAGGGATTGTCGCCCATGTAGATGCGGGAAAGACGACTTTGTCGGAGAATTTTCTGTATTTTGGCGGCAGTATAAGAAAACTTGGACGAGTAGATAAAAGAGACACTTTTTTTGATACGGAAAATCTGGAGAGAGAGCGTGGAATTACTATTTTTTCAAAACAGGGAAGTTTTGTTACAGGCAATACAAAAGTTACCCTGTTAGACACTCCCGGACATACGGATTTTTCGGCAGAAATGGAAAGAACATTACAGGTACTTGATTATGCCGTTTTAATTATATCGGCACCGGATAAAGTAACTGCTTATACGGTTACTTTATGGAAATTACTGGAAAGATACGGAATCCCTGTATTTATATTTGTCAATAAAACAGACAGACAGGGAATAGTTAAAGAGGATATATTAAAGGACATAAAAGAAAAACTGTCACGCAATGCCGTTGATTTTACAACAGCAGATGATGAGGAAATAGCATCCGTGAAGGAAAGCTTTATAAGTAAATATTTTGAAGGCGAAAAGATAACCGATGAAGAAATAGGGGATGCAATAGCAAAAAGAGAACTTTTTCCCGTATATTTCGGCTCGGCACTAAGAAACGAGGGCGTAAGGGAACTTATGGACGGAATTGATGTTTTTTCCGTTGCAAAAGATTATAAAGAAGAATTTTCTGCCACTGTATACAAAATATCCCGTGACAGTGACGGAAACAGGCTGACCCATATGAAAATTACGGGTGGAAGCCTTAAAGTCAGGACAAGCATCCCGGATTATGGCAAAGTAAACCAGATCCGTGTATATAACGGAACCTCTTTTGAGACCAAAGATGAAGTGGAAGCGGGCTGTATATGTGCGGTAACGGGACTAAATGATACCAGGGCAGGACTTGTTATGGGAAATGGTGAAGAACTGTTACCGGTCCTTACTCCTGTACTCAGGTATAAAGTTATTTTTCCTCCTGCGGTTTCAATACAGACCATGCTTTTTAAATTAAAAGAACTTACCGAGGAAATCCCGGAACTGAATGTCAGTTATGACGAGGAAGTTAAAGAAATCAACATTGAACTTATGGGACAGGTGCAGATAGAGGTAATAAAGCACCTTATTGAAGAACGTACAGGCATAAATGTGTCCTTTGGAACAGGAAAGATACTGTATAAAGAGACAATATGCAATAGTGTAGAGGGTGTGGGACATTTTGAGCCGCTAAGACATTATGCGGAGGTGCACCTTCTTCTGGAACCTCTTGAAAGAGGAATGGGACTTGTATTTGAGACCGACTGCAGCGAAGAGATACTTGCAAAGAACTGGCAGAGGCTCGTGCTTACCCATCTTGAAGAGAAGATTCATCGTGGTGTTCTTACCGGTGCACCTGTTACAGATATGAAAATAACGCTGGTTTCCGGAAAAGCTCATATAAAGCATACTGAGGGCGGCGATTTCAGGCAGGCAACATACAGGGCGGTAAGAAATGGACTTATGTATGCTGACAGTATGCTTCTTGAACCATTTTATGATTTTGTCATGGATATTCCGGAGAATGCCGTGGGGCATGCAATGATGGATATGGAAAAAATGTCGGGGGTAATTAATCCTCCATTAATTGAAAATGGCAGGGCAGTGCTTACAGGTTATGCCCCGGTTGCACTTATAGGTTCATATCAGACGGAACTCACTTCCTATACCGGAGGAAAAGGCAGAATAACGCTACGTTTTCATGGTTATGAAAAATGCCATAATCAGGATGAGGTGGTTGAAAAAAGCGGATATATGCCTGAGAAAGATTTGAGAAATACACCGGATTCCGTATTTTGTGCCAACGGTGCAGGATACATTGTGCCATGGAACGAGGTCAGAAATAAAATGCATATGCCATCCGTTTTAAAAGGTAGCAAAGATGAGGTTTATGTACAGCCTGAAATCACCTTGCGGGACAGTCTTGATTTATCCCTGGGAACAGAGGAGATAGACGATATAATTAGAAATGCAAGCCATGCCAATAAAAAATCAAATGGCAATCAGTGGAACAGGAAAAAACAGAATATTTCCCCTGTTGTAAGAACTTATAAAAGCAGTGAAAAAAGGGAAAAATATCTGCTTGTGGACGGATATAATGTTATTTTTGCGTGGAAGGAACTTAGTGAGCTTGCAAAGGTTAATCTTGACGGGGCAAGGCTAAAACTTCTGGATATTCTCTGTAATTACCAAGGGATAACGGGAGTTAATCTCATTGCGGTTTTTGACGCATACAAAATAGCGGGGCATGATACCGAATATTCGGATTATCATAATATCCATATTGTCTACACCAAAGAGGCAGAGACTGCGGACAGGTATATAGAGCGTTTTGCCCACAATAACGGAACCAGGTATGATATAAGAGTTGTAACTTCTGACGGCCTTGAGCAGGTTATAATAAGAGGCGCAGGGTGTACACTTGTGTCATCAAGGGAGTTTGAAAAAGAGGTAGAGCTTTTTTCAAAACAGTGTATGGAGAATTATATAAACTCCTTGAATAAGTAAGAAAATATGATAAAATAATGTAAGTTATTTAAAATGATATCGGAGGAAATTATGGATTACAATAAATTAGCAGAACTCTTATTCCCGGATGTGGTAAACGGTCCGGATTATTATGAAAAGAAATTCCCTGAAAGAGATCTTCCTAAGGGGGCAGAGGTTACAAGAATGGCACCAAGCCCTACAGGATTTATACATCTTGGCAACCTTTACAGTGCCCTTGCTGATGAAAGAATTGCCCACAGAAACGGCGGTGTATTTTACTTAAGAATAGAAGATACTGACGAGAAACGTAAAGTTGACGGAGCCGTTGAGACAATTATCAATGTATTAAGATATTTTGATATTGAGTTTGACGAGGGTGCAGGATTTACGGATGCCGATCCACAGAATGTATACGGACCTTATTTCCAGAGACAGAGAGTAGAGATTTATCATGCCTATGCAAAGGACCTTGTAAAGAGAGGACTTGCATATCCATGTTTCTGCACAGAAGAAGAACTTGAAGAAGTAAGAAAAGAACAGGAAGAAGATAAGGTAATGACCGGCTACTACGGTAAATATGCCGTATGCCGCAACCTTACGCTTGAAGATATAGAAGCAAAACTTAAAGCGGGACTTACTTATGTATTAAGACTCCGCTCAGCAGGAAGTCCTGACAAGGAAATTGTGTTCCACGACAGAATAATGGGAGAAATTAAGCTTCCTGAAAATATCCATGATATTGTACTTCTTAAGAGGGACGGGGTTCCTACATACCATTTTGCCCACGCCATAGATGATCATCTTATGAGAACAACAATGGTAATAAGAGGCGGTGAATGGTTAGCTTCCGTACCTACACATTATGAACTTTTCCATGTTCTCGGATTCAAGATGCCTTCTTACGGACACACAGCCCATCTTATGAAATTTGATGAAGAGACAGGCGGAAAAAGAAAACTTTCAAAGAGAAAAGACCCTGAACTTTCCCTTGATTACTATCGCAAAGACGGTTATCATCCAATGGCGATGAAGGTATACCTTCTTACACTTCTTAACTCTAATTTTGAGGAGTGGTACGAGAAATTCCCTGATAAGGATATTAAAGAATTTCCGTTCAGCGTTGAGAAGATGAGCCAGTCAGGAGCACTTTTTGACAAGGACAAACTTCATAATATCTGTAAAAACGAACTTGCAAAACTTTCCGAAGAAGAAATGTATGATTTTCTTTATGACTGGGCAGCCGGAAATGAACCTGAAAAGGCGAAAGTATGGTTTGCCGATAGAGAAAAGATGCTTGCAATTTTAAGACTCTATATGGGTATCGGAATGAAGAGAAGAAGAAAAGACTTCATATACGCAAAGCAGATTTTTGAACTTATAGGATATTTCTTTGAAGAAAATAATGACGCAGAAGAATTTAAGTTTGACAAAGATACAGTTAAGGAAATCCTTAAAGAGTACCTTGCAGGCTATGATCATAATGATGATAATTCCGCATGGTTTGATAAATTAAAGAAAGTAGCGGATAATCTTTCTTTTGCATCTGATATGAAAGCATATAAGGCTAATCCTGAGAACTACAAAGGAAGTATTTCCGATATTGCGGAAGTTGTACGAATTGCTGTTACGGGCAGAGCCAATACCCCTGACTTATGGACAATCATCCATATAATCGGAGAAGACGCGATGAAAGCCAAAATTGAAAGATTATGCTGAAAAAAATTTTATGGTGGGTTCCTTCTCTTGTAATGATGGCAGTCATTTTCAGGCTGTCAACGGATACAGGAGAGGAATCTTCCTCTTTAAGCGGTATATTTACGGGATTTTTGGGAATGTCCGAATTTTTTATACGGAAACTGGCACACGTTACAGAATATTTTATACTTACGCTGACCTTATTTTTAGGTCTGCGTAAAGGTATTGGTACAGGTACAAAAAATACACTTATTTTTATGTTTGTAATAGCGGTAATATATGCATGCAGCGATGAATTACACCAGACTTTTGTAGGCGGGAGAAGTGGAAGGCCTTTGGATGTGCTTATTGACAGTATAGGAATTGTACTTGCTGTGATAATCTGCGGAATTGCTATGAAAAAAACAGGAAAGAAGGAATCTTATGGACAGTAATAAACAATATATTGAGCTTACGGGAAGTAATAAACAGTATCTTGAAGTTGTGGAGAATGCGTTTCAGAATAATGAACTGGCAAAATACGGTCATCTTATGATGCAGTATCAGTGTGCCATGCTGGAGGTTAAGACAAAACTTGATGTACTTAATACCGAGCTGTCTTATCAGACAAGCCGAAATCCTTTTGAATCCATTAAATGCAGGATTAAGAGTCCGAAGAGCATTATCGACAAATTAAAGAGGAATAATTATCCTCTTACGGTTGACAGTATCGAAGCCAACCTTAATGATGTTGCAGGCATAAGGGTTATATGTTCATTTCCGGATGATATTTATAAACTGGTAGACTGTCTTCTTGCACAGGATGATATTACCCTGATTGAAAAGAAAGACTATATAACCAACCCTAAGAAGAGTGGGTACAGAAGCTATCATCTTATTATTGAAGTACCTATTTTTCTTACAACGGAGAAGAAACCCATGAGAGTTGAGGTTCAGTTCAGAACCATAGCAATGGATTTCTGGGCAAGCCTTGAACATAAGTTGAAATACAAAAAGAACATTAAGAATGCCGAAAACATATCGGAAGAATTGTATTTTTGTGCAGACTTAATCAGCCAGCTTGACAGAAGAATGCAGCAGATAAGGGAAAGAATAGAGGAAGATGACAAAAACGCAGAATTTGACTAAGTATATAATGGCACTTGACCAAGGGACAACAAGCAGCAGATGCATTATTTTTGATAAATATGGGAATATCATATCCGTTGCCCAGAAAGAGTTTAACCAGATATATCCAAAGCCCGGCTATATAGAGCATGACCCAATGGAAATATGGTCCTCCGAGCTTAGTGTGGCAATGGAAGCCATGGTTAAAGCAGGTCTTACCTATGAAAATATATCAGGCATAGGAATAACCAACCAGCGTGAGACAACCATTGTGTGGGACAAGGAAACAGGCAGACCTGTATATCCGGCAATCGTATGGCAGTGCAGAAGAACGGCACCTATGATTGATATTATCAGAAAAGACGGAATGGCAGATAAAATAACGGACATAACAGGGCTTATTCCTGACGCATATTTTAGTGCCACCAAAATAAAATGGATACTTGATAATGTCCGTGGTGCAAGAGAAGCTGCAAAAGACGGCAGGTTACTTTTCGGCACAGTTGATACATGGCTTATATGGAATCTTACAAAGGGTAAGGTACACGCAACTGATTATACCAATGCGTCACGAACCATGATTTTTGATATTCACAAGCTTGAATGGAGTAAGGAACTTTTGGAATATTTTGATATTCCGTCAGCCATGCTTCCAAAGGTTTTACCTTCCAGTGCCGTTTACGGATATACGGATTCTACGGTTTTAGGCGGAAAAATATGTATTTCCGGAGTTGCCGGTGACCAGCAGGCTGCCCTTTTCGGACAATGCTGTTTTGAAGAAGGCGAAGCAAAAAATACCTATGGTACAGGCTGTTTCCTGCTTATGAATACGGGCAGTAATGCGATTAAATCAGAACACGGACTTATTACAACCATTGCGGCATCAACGGATAAGGTGCAGTATGCCCTTGAAGGCAGTGTTTTTATAGCAGGAGCGGAGATACAGTGGCTTCGTGACAGTATGAGAATGTTAAGAAGTGCCGCCCAGTCTGAGGAATACGCCAGAACCGTTGAAAGCACTGACGGCGTATATATTGTTCCTGCTTTTACAGGACTGGGAGCTCCTTACTGGAATCCTTATGCGAGAGGTACGGTTGTGGGAATAACAAGAGGCTGCACAAAGGAGCATTTTATAAGAGCAGCCCTTGAAGCTATAGATTATCAGGTATGTGATGTAATAACCGCCATGGAGGAGGATTCGGGGATACATCTTAAATCCCTGAAAGTTGACGGTGGCGCAAGTGCCAATGATTTTCTTATGCAGTTCCAGTCAGATATACTTAATACAGAGGTTAAAAGACCCCGCATCATTGAGACAACGGCTCTCGGAGCTGCTTATCTTGCGGGACTTGCAACCGGTTACTGGAAATCCGGTACTGAAATCAGGGAGAACTGGGTGCTTGGCAAATCTTTTATGCCGGATATGCCAGAGGACAGACGTAAAGAACTTTTGAAAGGCTGGAAAAGAGCCGTAAGATGTGCTAAAGTTTATGCAATGGAAGAGGATTAATGAACAGATATATTGATTTTGATGAAGAGACAGATGGAAAAAGATATTCCGGTAAGGATATGGCAAGACTTGGCTGCAATGACTGTAAAGGCTGCCACAAATGCTGTACGGGCATGGGTAAATCCATTGTTCTTGACCCCTATGACATTTATATGTTAAAAAAGTGCCTTAAAAGGAATTTTGATGAGCTTATTAATTCGGTTATTGAGCTTTCGGTTACGGATAATCTTATTCTTCCAAACCTCCTGCTTACGGGAGAGGATGAGCATTGCACACTTCTTGATGATAACGGAAGATGCAGCATACATAAGTCAAGACCCGGATTCTGCCGGATGTTTCCTCTTGGAAGAATATATGAAAACGGCACTTTCAGTTATTTTTTACAGACTAAAGAATGCCGGAATAACAGGACCAAAGTTAAAATTGACAAGTGGATTGGGATAAAAGATTTTGAAAAATACGAGAAATTTGTTAATGACTGGCACTATTTTCTTAAGGATATGGACAAAATAATAAGCAAAGATGAGTCCATGAAGAAAAATGCGATGATAGTTGTATTAAAAATATTCTATTGGGAACTTCCTGCAGAAAAAGACTTTTACGAAGAGTTTTATGCAAGATTAGATAAAATTAATAACATAATTAACGGAGATGATTCTATTTGAAGAGACTGTTTTCACCTAAAAAATTAAGAATACTTTTTCTGGCACTTGCAGTAGTTGTCCAGGCGGCGGTTATTGTTATTCCCTATGTTTTTCTGAAACATTATATAGTGCATTTTAACGGCGTGTTCCGTCTGGTGTCGGTATTTGTGGTTCTTTATATCCTTAAATCGGACATAAACCCCGTATACAAAATCCCATGGATTGTGCTGCTTTTAGCACTGCCTGTATTCGGCGGCGTACTATATATCATATACGGACGTCTTCATTTCAGTAAAAAAGATATAATGACATTTGTGGATATTAATAATAAATGTAAAGAGGCATTGGCATTGCGCCCGTCCGCCAATGACAGCCTTGAAAAAGAAGCACCTTTAATATATCCTCAGGCAAAGTACCTTCTGGACTATGCCCTTGCACCCACATATAACAATACTGAGACAACATATTTTCCGCTTGGCGATGATATGTTTCCTGTGATGCTTAGTGAGCTTAATAAGGCAGAAAAGTTCATTTTTATGGAATATTTTATAATAGAAGACGGACTTATGCTAAACAGTATTCTTGATATTCTTAAGGAGAAAGCGTCAAGAGGAGTGGATGTAAGATTTATGTATGACAGTCTCGGAAGCATTGCCAAAGCACCTGTGGATATTGTGAGAGATTTAAGAAAAGCCGGTATAAGATGTTTTGAATTTAATACTTTCAGAAGCATACTTGACAACAGATACAATAACAGGGACCACAGAAAAATATGTGTAATTGACGGCAATGTCGGTTTTACCGGGGGTGTCAATCTTGCTGATGAATATATCAATGTAAAAACTATATACGGACATTGGAAAGATACCGCAATAATGATTAAAGGAGATGCGGTATGGAGCCTCACCAATATGTTCCTTACCCTCTGGGACGGCATTAATAAATGTGACGAAGACTTTAGAAAGTATCTGCCTGATATTGATGTGAAAACCGATAATGGATATGTCATTCCTTACACCGATTTCCCAATAGACAACGAAACTGTTGGGAAAAGCGTATATCTTAATATGATTAACAGAGCCAACAGGTATATATATATTATGACACCATATCTTATTCTTGATAATACAATGGCAACTTCTTTATGTGATGCAGCCAAATCCGGAATAGATGTAAGGCTTATAACACCGGGAATTGCGGATAAGAAGCTGGTTAATCTTCTTACCAAGTCATACTATGACAAATTAATCGAAGCCGGGGTGAAAATATACGAATATACTCCCGGTTTTGTGCATGCGAAAATATTTGTATCCGATGACGAAACGGCGGTTGTGGGAACAATTAACCTTGACTACAGAAGTCTTGCACATCATTTTGAAAATGCAATATGGATGTATAAGACGGATATTGTAGAAGATATCAAAAAGGATTTTCTTGATACACAGGAAAAATGTGAGCGTATAACCCTCGAAAAATGTATGAAAAAGAGTTTTGCAAAAATAATTTTTCTGCCGATTTTAAGATTATTTTCACCAATGCTTTAACTGGGTATTGACAACTAATATTGGTTAGTATATACTAACTAATGCAAAGGGAAAGAAAGGCAGGCGTTTATTATGATGAAAATAATAAGCTCAGTTATAGTAGGTATTATTCTTTTAGCATTAGTTTTTCTTGTAATCAGGAGTATGGTCAGGGATAAGAAGGCCGGTAAGGGTATCTGCGGCGGTGATTGCAGTGCATGTAAGGGCTGCCATTGTAAATAATGTGTTTATAAGACGAAATTCGTATGCCATAAACAGAAAGTAATGCAAGCTTTCTAAGAAGTTCCGGATATCTGATGTCCGGAACTTTTTTTGTATAATTGTAAATAATATGATAAAATACATATAATTGTGGAGGTGCAATATGTTTGACGAATTGACTGAAAATGATATTAAAAAGATGCAGGAAGAGATTGAATACAGAAAAGTTGTTTTAAGAAAAGAACTGCTTGAACATGTAAAAGAGGCGAGGGCACACGGCGATTTAAGCGAAAACTTTGAATATCATGCTGCTAAAAAAGAAAAAAACCGTAATGAAAGCAGAATAAGATATCTTGAAAAAATGATTAAGACGGCAAATGTCATAAGTGACGAATCCGCAGATGACGAAGTTGGACTTAATAATAAAGTAGAGCTCTATTTTGAGGATGATGACGAAACGGAGACCTTTAAGATTGTAACAACGGTAAGAGGAAATTCCCTTAACGGACTTATAAGTAATGAATCACCTATAGGAAAGGCTGTTCTTTCCCATAAAGCAGGTGACAGGGTGTTTGTGGAAGTTTCACCGGGTAATGGTTATTATGTGGTTATTAAGTCCATTGACAAAAACACTGACGATAACGACACCCTTAGGAGTTTCTGATTAATGAATAAATTTTTACTTGTAGCCATTAATTCCAAATATATACATTCCAATCTGGCAGTTTACTGCTTAAAAGCAGCCACAGCTTATTCAGATAAAGTATATATCAGGGAGTTTACAATCAATAATCAGCTTGAGGATATTCTGAAAAATATATATCTGGAAAAACCGGATGTTATCGGAATATCATGTTATATCTGGAATATAAATTATGTCAAAGAACTTTTACCTGAACTTAATAAGCTGCTTCCGGGTGTTAAAATCTGGCTTGGAGGCCCGGAAGTCAGTTATAATACAGAAGAATATGCCGGCAGGTATGAAAATGTTGCCGGTGTAATAAAAGGCGAAGGTGAAGCTGTTTTTAAGGAATTGATGGATTGCTATATGGAAGGCAGGGAAAAAGACATTCCTTCTATTCCTGGAATAACAACTGTTTCTGACGGAAAAATTATCGATAATCCATGCACGCTTGTATATGATATGAGTGATTCTGTTATGCCTTATTATGCGGCAGGATATAAGGAAGATGATTATAAAAATAAAATTATATATTATGAAAGCTCAAGAGGCTGCCCGTTTTCCTGCAGTTATTGCCTTTCATCCGTAGACAAGCATCTGCGATTCAGGAATACGGAACTGGTTCTTACGGATTTGAAAGTGTTCCTTGATAACAAGGTCGCACTTGTCAAATTTGTTGACAGGACATTTAACTGTAACAGGGAGCATTCAAGAAAGATATTAAGATTTATAAGAGATAACGATAATGGGATAACCTCGTTCCACTTTGAGATAGCGGCAGATATTCTTGAAGACGAAGATATAAGGATTATGAACAGCTTAAGACCGGGACTCATCCAGCTTGAAATAGGTGTGCAGTCCACTAATCAGGACACAATTAAAGCAATTCACAGGGTAATGAACCTTGATAAGTTAAGGAATAACGTAGCTGCGATAAGAAAATGCCGGAATATCCATATGCATCTTGATTTAATAGCGGGACTTCCTTACGAGGACATAAATAGTTTCAGAAAATCTTTTAATGATATATATGATATGAAGCCCGATAATTTACAGCTTGGTTTTTTGAAACTTTTACATGGTTCACTTATGCGTGAGGAAAAAGATAAATATGGTATAGTTGCGAGAGATATACCGCCTTACGAGGTGCTTTATACAAAATATCTTTCTTATGATGATATTTTAAAGTTAAAACAGGTGGAAAAAGTTCTTGATATGTATTATAATAGCAATATGTTTGTGTTGTCGGTCAGATATCTGTCTGGCAGTTTTGATGACAGCTTTGCCATGTATGAATTGCTTTCGGAATGTTTTGAAAGAAGATACAGTGACGGAAGCCTTCCGTCAAGAAACGGTAAATTTGAACTGCTTTATGACTTCGCCGGGGATTATCTTAATGAACACGATATGATGGTATTTGGCGAGATGTTAAGATTTGACATGTATTTAAGAGATAATGTGAAATCGCTGCCGGAATGTTTTGCTTTTAACAAAGATGAATCGTTAAGGGCTAAGAGATACTCGGGAGAACATAAGCTTACCAAGGCAGAACATATAGAGATTTTTAAAATTAACCCTGTTGAATACCGGGATAATGGCAATGTGGTATGTGGCGATACCGTAATTTATTTTGATTATCTCATAAGAGATTATGACAACAACGCCACAATTAAGATTTTGGAGGAAACAAAATGAAAAACGTAACAGTAACTATTAATCCAACAGAGATAAGAACGCTTTCTTATACTAACAATTTTACTATGAAGCCGGGAGAGAAGATAGCACTTAATGTAAAATCAGAAGCTGCGATTAAGCCTAATACAACCAATCCGGTAGCTGCACTTGTTGCAGTTAAGGTTGAAGTAACGGACCCTAACCAGTGTATACATATGGTAATTGAGACGATTACAGGTGTTACCGTAAGTACGTTTATTGATGATATTGAACAGTACATTAAGGATAATTATATGTCCGTTATTCTTATGTCAGCCAACGAAAAAATTCGTTCGGTAAGTGCTCTTATCGGAGTACCTATAAGAATTCCTAATCCTAGATTCGGAATTTCACCTATGGTAGAGAAAGATGAATCTGACATCCTGCCACAGTAAGGGAGAATTTATATGATAAGTTTTTTATCCAGATTGTTTATTAAGGATAGAACTAATTACAATGATTCCACAGTCAGAAAGAAGTATGGTACATTGACCGGTTTAACAGGCATATTCCTTAATATATGCCTGTTTGCCGGTAAATTTATAGCCGGAATTGTAACGGGAGCAATTTCCATAACGGCAGATGCCTTCAATAACCTGTCGGATGCAGGCTCATCCTTTGTTACCCTTATGGGTTTCAGACTTGCTTATAAAGAGCCTGACAGTGGGCATCCGTACGGACATGGAAGAATGGAATATATTTCAGGTTTTATTGTTTCCATAATGATAATTCTTATGGGATTTGAGCTTGGAAAGTCATCTTTTGAAAGAATTATTAATCCCAAAGACATTGAGACCGGGACATTATCCATAGTTGTCCTGACTGTTTCCATTGTGGTTAAGATATACATGAATTTTTATAACAGGCACTATGGGAAACTCCTGAATTCTGCCTCGATGAAAGCAACTGCCACAGATTCTTTAAGTGACAGTGTTGCGACATCAGTGGTACTTATTTCGGTAATTATTGCAAGGATTACAGGTGTAAGTGTGGACGGCTATGTAGGTATGGCTGTTTCATTATTTATTCTTTTTGCGGGTATTAAGTCGGTCAAAGACACGATTGACCCATTGTTAGGACAGCCACCGGAACAGGATTTTGTTAACAAAATATATAAAATTGCCAATTCTTATGACCAGATAGTGGGAATTCATGACCTTGTAGTACATGATTATGGTCCGGCAAGAAGAATGATATCATTTCACGGCGAGGTGCCGGAGGATGGTAATATTAATGAACTTCATGAAGTCATTGACAGGTGTGAAAGGCAGATAAGAAAAGAACTTGGTTGTGAGACCATAATACATATGGACCCTATTGCAGTTAACGATGAAAAGGTTAATAAACTTAAATCAATCCTTGTTAAGAAGATAAAGGATTATAATCCTGATATTACAATACATGATTTCAGGGTAGTTGATGGACCTAACAGGCAGAATGTTATTTTTGATGCCGTTGTTCCTATTGAATGTAAGGATAAATCGGCAGATGTGGAAAAGAAACTTGGAGAACTTGTAAGGGAACTGCCCGGCAACTGTTACGGAGTTATCGATATTGACAGGCAGTTCATTAATTTTGGTGGTGTCAATCAATAAAAAGTTTCTCACGGGAAATATATTTTGTAATTTCATATCCGGCGAAATCAAGCATTTCGCCGGATTTTTTTGGCTCATACTGGCATACGCCCTCTAAGCAGGTGTAGGGATAGGCGGATATTTCGGTAAGTCTTTTTTTCTTCATTGATTTAATATAGGAAGATGATATCCGAAACAGACCAAGGCTGGCATCTGTGATTTTATTACCGTCAATCCGTGAAAATACATATTCATAAAAATCTTTGTAAATTTCCTTATAGTCTTTTACATATATCATGGGGTCAAAACATAACCTTACCATATAATCGCCGTCAATCGCCTTTTTTACTGCATTAATGCGGCTGTCAAGGGATGGCGTAAAATGTTCAAAACGTTCAATGATGTATTCAGGTGACAGAGTCCATGCAAATATGACACGGTCACATTTGGGAAAACATGATGTATCAAAGGCTGATTTAGTGCGTATTTCTATTTTAAGGGACGGATGGGACAACGTGAATCTAATCCACTTGTCAACGAAGCCTGTTAAGTTCTCCATTGCAAGTAAATCCGTATCATAGGAAATACATATATACATATCGTGTTTTGCAAGAATTTTTTCTATTTCTGAAAAATAATCATCATAATTTACGAATATTACAATATTACCGGAGGGGTACATACCTTGAAGATAACAGTATTCACAGTCAAATACGCAATTCATTATGTTGGAGGTGTAGTAAAAGTTATCGTTTCCAAAACTCTGGCACACTCTGGCTCCCGGATATATCTTTTCATTACGGTTTACGGATAAAATAAGTGACCTGGATTGTTTTTGAAGCAGAAAATCCTGACCTGACCTGTTAAAAATATCTTTGTAATGTTTTATTTTAATAATGTGGTTGCCTTTAAGCCTTCCAAGAATCTCTTTGGACAAAGGGTAGTTGAAGGCATCATCTTCCACATATATGTGGGAAAATGGCTTAGCCAAGGATTTGGTTTCTGATAAGTTCATAGATCATTTTACCCTCCTTTTTGGACTTTACGGGGAGAGCATACTCCTTGATAAATGGTGTTAAAAGGTTATGTGGATTGCCTCCTGTTTCCTCATAATACTGCATAAGCTTTTTGAAATTTAAAGCCATTGTCTCAGATAATAAAATATTTTTACAGAAATCGTCTATATATCCGGAGGATTCTTTTGCATTTCCGGGATAAAGACAGGCCATTGTTTTTAAAATGTAATCAAGGTCATTGTCATCTGCGACTTTGGCAATAATTACTTTGCCGTTCCCGTATTGTCTGATTGCATCATCTGCAATATGAAATAGTGTGTCGTCGGCTATTTCGTCTTCGGCAAAAGGGTGATTTATCAGTATATCAGGGTATACGGTATCGTTACTGCCTATGATTTTGTTATAAATAACTGTTTTGTTTCCTTTTATGGTGTGAATAAAGTAATTCATGTTATTTCCTCTTTAACCGGTGATACTGTGGATTGATTGTTATGTCATTAACGGAAAAACCTTCCGGTGATTTCAATATATTAAGGATGGTCTCTGCGATAAGTGACGATGTTAATGAACAGCCGAATTCCGTGTCGGCTTCAAAATCAGCATTTCTGTATAAGTCTGTATCAGTCATTTCCGGGTGGATATTGGTTACACGGACACCATATTTTCTGGCTTCTGCAAATATGCTGCTGCCAAAAGATGTAAGTCCTGCTTTGGTGGCTCCGTATGCTGCTCCATGGGGGTTGATTTCTTTTGCTGTCACACTTGAAATATTAATAATCTGTCCTTTGTTTTTCTTAAAATCCCTCAGAAAAATCGAGGTTAAAAGCATGGGAATCTCCAGATTAACGGTAACCATTTCGTGAATCATCGAGGCATTTAATTCCTCATGAAGACCGTAATAGCCACATCCCGCATTATTGACTATAACGGAGATTTCCTTTTCTTTTTTAATCTCCCGTATAAGCTTTTCAAAGGCTTTAAGATCCGTTAAATCAATCAGGTATTCTTTAAAAAGAGGATTTTGTATTTCAGAAGGCGTTCTTGAAAAACCGATTACCTCAATGTTATTCTCTATAAGTAATAAAGCGGTTGATTTGCCGATACCGCTTGATGTTCCTGTAATTACAGCTGTCATAAAATTCTCCGGTTCCTGCCATATCTAACTCATACAAATTCTGTATCACGGCATTTACAATGTTTTTTGCATATTCTTTGTCAATAGGTCTACATTATACATCTACCGGGAAGATGTTGCAAATGATGATATACATATGTTAAAAACTACATTGACAGCCGATATAAAAAGCAATAAAATTTTAAAAGACAAACGGAGGAATGAAAGCATGGAAGATAATAAGTTAAAAAGAAAAAAAACAGAGCTGGTTATAATCGCTGTTTTGCTGGTTATAGTTGTTGCAGCAATAGTTGTCCTGCTTGTGACGGGTAAGAAAGACACGGATAAAAAGGAAGAGCCCATAAGCATGAGCTTTGATGACTATGTAAATGATGCCAAAGAGTATGAATCTGAGGGTGATAAGGACAAAGCCTACAATTCATACCTTGAAGCTTACAAGCTTAATAAGTCATCCGAGGAGGTTTTGGATTACCTTATAGATAACACAGAGGATGTAACGCTGAAATTAAATTATGTGTATGAATATCTTGATTTAACGGCTGAAAGTTCAAAGGGCAGTGACAGAAGACGTGAGCTGTTTGATTATCTTTTTGACTCAGGTGTTAAAGAGGGTGATGACAATGAAGCGTTATATGAGATGGCTGAATATGCGGATAAGGAATTTGAAGGTTACCTTAAAACAAAGACAGAAAGCGGTGAAGTTAAAGAACGCAGTACTGCACCGGTACTTAGTGAAGACGGCAAAGTATATTTTGGAAGCTATCCTCAGAATAAGATTGCAGACGGTTATGTGACCGATTATATCAAAAATGCCAAATATGATGAGAATGACACGGCTGTTGTTTTCGGTAAGAAAATAACGAGAGTAAATAACGACGGAGAAACTGCTTATTTTACATATGGTAAAATTGCGTGGATGCTTCTTATAGATAAAGACAATGAATATCTCCTTATGACGGATAAGGTTCTTGACGGCAACTGTTATATGAACGAACTTGTAGATTCTTCATGGGATGTGAGCGAGTTAAGGACATGGCTTAATACCTCATATCTTTCAAAAGCATTTTCTGATGAGGAATTAAAACTTATCAAAAAGACACATATAGGCAAGCCTGAGAATTATTTTTACAGCACCTCAAACGGTAATGAATCGGAAGATTACCTGGTAATTCTTTCCTGCAGTAATCTTGTATACAGTGAGTACGGGCTGAGAGACGAGGATGTTGAAAAAAGACAGGCGAAAGCTACTGATTATGCAATAGCCAGAGGTGTATTCGTTGATGAAAACAACGGAGCAAAATGGTGGACAAGTTCCAACGGAAGCATGAATACAAGTTATGTATTTGTTAATTCCAACGGAATCATATCGGCAGGCGGAGAACTGGCTACCAATACATCAATAGGTGTAAGACCTGTAATGACCGTTTCAAAATAATTGTTTACAAATCGAACAAATGTGCTATAATTAATACAAACAAACGTTCGAGGTATAGTTATGCAGATTTGTGAGTCAATGGATATTATGGATAAGCTTGCCATTCTTACCGATGCGGCAAAGTATGATGTGGCATGTACATCAAGCGGTACGGAAAGGAAGAATAACGGCAAGGGAATAGGCAATACGGCAAGGAGTGGTATATGTCACAGCTTTTCAGCTGACGGAAGATGTATATCACTCCTTAAGATTCTTATGTCCAATGAATGTGTATTTGACTGCAGGTATTGTATTAACAGAAAGAGTAATGACGTTGTGAGGACCACATTTACCCCTGATGAGATATGCACCCTTACCATGGATTTTTATAAGAGAAATTATATCGAGGGACTTTTCTTAAGTTCCGGAATTATCAATAATCCCACATATACTATGATGCTTTTATGTGAGACGGTGAGAAGGCTCAGGGAGGTATACCGATTCGGAGGGTATATTCATGTTAAGGGGATTCCGGGAGCAGACCCTTCAGTTGTGGAACGGACGGGCTGGTATGCCGACAGGATGAGTGTTAATCTTGAGTTCCCTACTACGGAGGGACTTAAATCCTTAGCACCCAATAAGACGAGGAATACGATTCTGTCCCCTATGAAATTAATCCGTAACGGTATTAATAATGACAGACATGATATTGTTCCATACAACCGTTCAGGAAGGAAATTTGTCCCGGCAGGGCAGAGTACCCAGATGGTTATCGGAGCCAGCGGAGAGAATGATTATCAGATAATCAATGTTTCGGAAGCACTGTATAAGAACTATGGACTTAAGAGAGTCTTTTATTCGGCATTTGTCAATGTCAATAATGACAGTACGCTGCCGTCAGCCCTTAACGGACCTCCGCTTTTAAGGGAACATCGATTGTATCAGGCTGACTGGCTTATGAGATTTTACGGCTTTAAGGCACAGGATATTTTATCGGAGGCCAGACCGGATTTTAACGTTCTTGTAGACCCTAAGTGTGACTGGGCATTGAGACATCTGGAATATTTTCCTGTTGAAATTAACCGGGCGGATTATTATTCACTTCTTAAAGTCCCGGGAATCGGTGTCAATTCAGCAAAGAGGATAATTGCTGCAAGAAGGAGCAGCAGGCTTGATTTTGCCGACCTTAAAAGAATCGGCGTTGTCCTTAAAAGGGCAATATATTTTATTACCTGTAACGGCATAATGATGTATAAGAATATCAGGATTGAAGAGAATTACATTGTCAGGAATATCCTTGATTCATCTGTAAGACGTGTTACGGGAGACGATGTTACATACAGGCAGTTAAGTTTTTTTGACACCAACAGTGACATATTCCCTGATGAAGTGAAGGATTTGACAAGCTACGGTATTATTACAGGACAGATATAGATTAAGAGCCCGTAAGGAGAATTTTTATGGTTATATTTAGATGTGACGGAACTTATGAGGGTATTTTGACCGCTGTATTTTCGGGCTACCGGTCCGATGATGTTATGATAGAATGTGATAATGACAATATGTTTGTTTTCGGAGAATGTACGGAGGTGGTTACGGATTTGTCAAAGTCCTTACGGGTTGCCAAAGGAATACGAAAAATCTCTTACGAGGCAGAATATATGATGTATCTTGCCGCACTTAATAATAATCCCGACAGAGGAACGGATATTTTTTACTTTGTAAAATCAGTATTTCAAAACGGTGCCGGAGGCATTTCGGATTACCATGACGTTCATGTGGCAAATGTCAATAAGATGTGTCGCAATACAGGCAGGGAATATGACCATTTCAGAGGCTTTTTAAGATTTGAGCAATATGATAATTTCCTGCTTGGCAAAATCCACCCCGTTAATAACCTGCTTACGCTTCTTGGCAGTTTTTTTACGGACAGGCTGCTGCAGGAGAATTTTGTTATAGCCGATATGGGCAGGGGCAAGGCTGCCGTTCACAATAAGGGCGGTGAATATATAATTACTGATGTGGATACGGGATACATTATGAGTCTGCAGCCTGACGATAAAGAAAAAGAACTTAAAAGATTATATGAGATGTTCAGAAAGAGCATTTCCATCAAAGAACGTACCAATATTAATCTCCAGAAACAGAATATGCCGTTAAGGTTCAGAGAGTATATGTAAAGGAAGTAACCTATGATAGATATTGTGAATGGGACACTTAGAATTTCTGTCAGAAATCTTGTGGAATTTATATGCAGAAAAGGTGACATAGATAACCGTTTTAACGGAGTTACGGATAAGACTGCCATGGATGCCGGCAGCAGGGCACACCGTAAGATTCAGAAGTCAATGGGCGGTGATTACAATGCGGAGGTATCGCTTTCGTATACCTATGATAATGATATTTATGACATAACGGTTGAGGGCAGGGCAGACGGGATATTTAATAAGGACGGATATACTTATGTGGATGAGATAAAGGGCACATATAAGGATGTGAAATACCTGTCGGAGCCGGTTGAGGTCCATAAGGCGCAGGCAATGTGTTACGCTTATATATATGCCCTGAAAAATAACCTTGACACAATCGGATTACGGATGACTTATGTCAATTTAACGGATGAAGCCATAAAATATTTTACCGAGGTAATGAGTTTTGAAGAATTAAAAAAGTGGTTTGAGGCTGTCTTAAGTGAACTTATCAAATGGGGTAATTATGTATATTATCACAGAAAAAGCCGTAACATATCCATTAAGAAACTTGAATTTCCCTTTGAATACAGGGAGGGGCAGAGAAATCTTGCGGTCAGTGTGTATAAGGCAATAAAGGATAACCACAATTTATATATTCAGGCACCTACAGGGGTGGGCAAGACCATATCCACCGTGTTTCCGGCTGTTAAGTCAATGGGAGAGGAATACGGGGACAAAATATTCTATCTGACAGCCAAGACAATAACCAGGACTGCGGCAGAGGATACCTTTGGAATTTTAAGACGGAATAATCTTGATTTTAAGACACTTACCATTACGGCTAAAGATAAATTATGTCTCTGCGATGGAGAAGACACTCCTGAGTGCAATCCTTTTTCCTGCCCTTATGCCAAGGGGCATTATGACAGGATTAACGGCGTTGTGTATGACATGATTAATAACCTGGACGTTATTACAAGGGATGTGATAGAGGAGTATGCGAAGAAAAATACGGTATGTCCTTTTGAATTGTGCCTTGATTTATCTTACTGGATGGATGGGATAATATGCGACTACAATTATGTGTTTGACCCGGAGGTAAAGCTTAAAAGATTCTTTTCGGAGGGCAGCAAGGGCGAATATATTTTTCTTGTGGATGAAGCCCATAATCTGGTGGACAGGGCAAGGAACATGTATTCGGCACAGATTTATAAAGAAGATGTGCTTTCCGTGAAAAAGCTTGTGGCAGGTTATAGTAAAAAGCTTGCGGGTATCCTTGAACGCTGTAACAGATATATGCTTGAGATGAAGAGAAAATGCGATGGGGAATATATGATTGAGGAAAATGACAATTTACTGTCAATATCTCTTAAGTGCCTTGAAACGGAGATTACACATTTCATGGAAAATAACAGGGATTTTCCCTATATGACAGAACTTTTGGAGTTTTTTTTCAACGTATGTCATTTTAATGCCATGTATGAAAAGACAGATGAGAATTATGTAAAATATTGTGAACATACTGAGCGTGGTTTTATGTACAGGCTTTTTTGCGTAAATCCCGGCAATAACATAAGGGAGTGCGTTGACTCCGGCAGAAATGCCGTGTTCTTTTCGGCAACCCTTTTACCTGTCAATTATTACAAAGAGCTTCTTACAGGAGACATAAACGAACCGGCAATATATGTTAATTCACCATTTGATGTCAATAAAAGACTGCTCGTCATAGGAAATGATGTTACCAGCAGGTACACAAGAAGAAATACCGATGAATTTACAAAGGTAAAAGAATATATACTTAGAATCACAGGAAGCAGAAAAGGGAATTATCTCGTTTTTTTCCCGTCTTATAAATATATGGAAAGTGTATATGAACTGTTTTACGGTGAAAAAGTGCGTGTAATTATACAAAATAACAATATGTCCGAAAAAGACAGGGAAGAATTTCTTGCGGAATTTGAAAATAACGGTGATGACGTTCTTTTAGGCTTTTGCGTGCTTGGAGGATTGTTTTCGGAAGGAATAGATTTGAAAAAGGACAGTCTTATCGGAAGTATCATTGTAGGTACGGGACTTCCGTCAATCAGTACGGAAAACAGTATTCTCAAAACCTTTTATGACGAAAGGGAAAACAAAGGGTATGAATATGCCTATGTATATCCCGGTATGAATAAAGTGCTTCAGGCTGCGGGAAGGGTTATACGCACGGACGAAGATACGGGAGTAATAGCTCTTCTTGACGACAGATTTCTTTGGGAAAGATATGTAAGCCTGTTTCCGAAAGAATGGAAAAATTACCATATTGTCAACATTGAAAATGTTAATGAAGAAATACTGGATTTTTGGCGTGATGTGATTTATAATACTACAGAAAGTGTGTAAAAATACATGATAAATTAGGAGAGTTGCGTATGATTGAAGAAATCGTATCATTGCAGATGCCGGTAGAGGAACGTCTGGTAATTAAGAAAAACAGACTTCTTCCTTCCGTAACGGATAAATCTACAAAGAGGATTTCCATAGTTACCGGTACACATGGCGATGAACTTAATGGCCAGTACGTTTGTTATAAATTAATTGAAAAGATTAAAGCAGAACCTCAGAACCTTGCGGGAATAGTTGATGTATATCCTTCAATTAATCCGCTCGGAATTGATACGGGAACAAGAGGGATTCCAATGAATGACCTTGATATGAACAGGGTGTTTCCGGGTAACGACTCCGGTGCAATGGCCGAGTATATTGCTTATAATATAATTCAGGATATAATAGGAAGTGATATGTGTGTTGATGTACATTCTTCCAATATTTTTATAAAGGAAGCCCCACAGGTAAGATTGAGCCCTGAACTTTTTGAAAAACTGCTTCCTTATGCAAAGCTTATGAATGCCGACATAATATGGGCATTGTCATCGGCAGCATATCTTGAATCTTCACTTGCCAACTGTCTTAATATGTTTGGTGTTCCTTCTTTGGTTGTTGAGATGGGAGCAGGGTCAAGAATTTCAAGGAAATATGCGAGACAGACACTTACAGGTATTTTAAGACTTATGAAAGAACTTGGAATATGGAAAGGGGATATAACCGATGAAATCAGGGAACCTATTGTGGCCCATAAGGGTGATGTATCCGCAATCCATACCACAAGATCGGGACTTTTTATCCTTGAAGATGTGGAAGAACTGGGTGTGCATATCCGTAAAGGAACATATATAGGTAAGATAGTTAACCCACTTACCGGAGAGATACTTGAAGACATAATATCACCTAAAGACGGTTTCCTGTTCACACTTAGGGAACATCCTGTTGTATATAAAGGAGCTATTGTGGCACGAATATGTGCGGAGCATGACGGAGGTGGACTTGATGCGTAGAGAAGTATTGTATACTCTTGAAGGAATCTACAGGGAAGATTTCAAAATAACAGGTTTTACCTTTGGACAGGGAGACAGGGCAGCATGTGTTGTCGGTTCAATGCGAGGCAATGAATACCAGCAGACATATATATGTTCACAGCTTATCAAAGAACTTAAGAAGTTAGAGGAACATGGACAGATTGCAAATGGCAAGGAGATACTTATTATTCCGTGCATTAATCAGTATGCCACTAATATAGACAAGAGATTCTGGCCGTTAGACGATTCGGATATTAACAGAAAATTCCCCGGATTTATTAACGGAGACACTACACAGCAGATAGCGGCCAATTTAATGGAAGTAATAAAAGGCTTCAGCTACGGAATACAGCTTACAAGTTTTTATATGCCCGGTAATTTTGTACCACATATAAGAATGATGGAGACAGGTTTCCAGAATCCGAGTCTGGCTAACCTTTTCGGACTGCCTTTTGTTGTAATCAGAAAACCTAAGCCTATGGATACGGCAACTCTTAATTATAACTGGCAGATGAGCGGTACAAGTGCTTTTTCACTGTACACAACCTGCACCGATTATATAGATGATGTTTCTGCAAGACAGGCAGTTGCATCTATTCTCAGATTTTTAACAAGAATGGGAATAATCAAATATAACAATCACAGCGGATATATTGCGGAGGTTATTAATGAAGATGACCTTACGTCTATTAAATCCGAGGTATCCGGTCTTTACAGGCGGGTGATTAATCCGGGAGACCCTGTATACAGAGGCAGCGTTATAGGCGAGATAATAGATCCGTATGAAGGTGAAGTAATAAATCAGGTAACATCACCTACGGAGGGTCTTGTATTTTTTACTTATACAGGCCCTACAGTTATGGAAGATGCGGTAGTTTGCAAAGTAATCCGAAGATTACATGAATAATATATAACATAAAGGAGAATACCATGAGTAAGGTAAAGAGAGTTTATTCTGAAAAGATGCCTGAATTTGCAGTTAAGGCAAAGGAGCTTAGTGAAGAAATAAGCAGCTATCTCAACATTAATACTGTAACCAATGTCAGAGTATTAATCAGGTACGACATCGAAAATATCACAAAAGAAACATATGAAAAAGCACTTGTAACTGTTTTTTCAGAGCCACCTGTTGATTATGTATATGAGGAAGATTTTACCCATAATGATAATGAACATGTCTTTGGTGTTGAATTTTTACCGGGACAGTTTGACCAGAGAGCCGATAGTGCCGTACAGTGTATCAAATTGTTAAAAGAAGATGAAGAGCCTGTTATCAAAACAGCAGTTATTTATGCAATCGAAGGCAACCTTACTGAGGATGAACTTGACAGAATCAAGAATTTCTGCATTAATCCTGTTGATTCAAGGGAAGCAGACATTGAAAAGCCTGAGACTCTTGTAACTGTATTCCCGGAGCCTGCGGATGTAATCGTATTTGACGGCTTTAAGGATATGGACGAAGACAGACTTCACGATTTATATTCGTCACTTGGTCTTGCCATGACTTTTAAGGATTTCCTTCATATACAGAATTATTTTAAGAATGAAGAACACAGAGACCCTTCAATGACAGAAATCAGGGTTCTTGATACATATTGGTCGGATCATTGCCGTCATACGACTTTCTCAACAGAACTTAAGAATATTAAGTTTGAGGACGGATATTACAAAGAGCCTATTGAAAAAGCCTTTGAGGATTATAAAAATACATTTGCAGATGTGTATGCAGGACGTGACGATAAATTCGTATGCCTTATGGACATAGCTCTTCTTGCAATGAAAAAACTTAAAAAAGAAGGCAAACTTGATGACATGGAAGTGTCTGATGAGATTAACGCCTGCAGTATAGTTGTTCCTGTTGAAATTGACGGAAAGACAGAAGAATGGCTTGTTAATTTTAAAAACGAGACACATAACCATCCTACTGAAATCGAACCTTTCGGTGGCGCCGCAACATGTCTTGGAGGTGCTATAAGAGATCCGCTTTCAGGACGTACTTATGTATATCAGGCAATGCGTGTCACAGGTGCTGCAGACCCAACATTATCCCTTGATAAGACTATGGCGGGCAAGCTCCCTCAGAAGAAGATTGTAAGGGAAGCTGCACATGGCTACAGCTCTTACGGTAATCAGATAGGTCTTGCTACAGGATATGTAAAAGAAATTTATCATCCTAATTATGCAGCCAAGAGAATGGAAATCGGTGCCGTTATGGGTGCTGCTCCAAGAAAAGATGTTATAAGAGAGACTTCTGATCCGGGAGATATCATCATTCTTCTCGGTGGAAGAACAGGACGTGACGGCTGTGGCGGAGCTACAGGTTCTTCTAAGGCACATACAGAAAAATCCATTGATACCTGCGGTGCTGAAGTACAGAAAGGTAACGCACCTACGGAACGTAAGATACAGAGACTTTTCAGAAGACCTGAAGTATCAAAACTTATCAAAAAATGTAATGACTTTGGTGCGGGCGGCGTATCTGTTGCAATCGGAGAACTTGCAGACGGACTTAAGGTATCCCTTGATAAAGTTCCTAAGAAATACGCAGGCCTTGACGGAACAGAACTTGCTATTTCCGAATCACAGGAAAGAATGGCAGTTGTTGTGGATCCTAAGGATGTTAAGGATTTCTTAAAATATGCCAATGAAGAAAATCTTGAAGCAGTAGAAGTCGCTGTAGTAACAAAAGAAAAACGTCTTGTGCTTACATGGAGAGGCAAAGACATTGTAAATATAAGCAGGGCATTCCTTGATACTAACGGTGCCCATCAGGAAACGGACGTTGTAGTTGAAATGCCATCGGAAAAAGATAATCTTTTCAACACAAAGCCTGTAACGGATGTTAAGGCAGAATGGCTTAAGACACTTTCAGATCTTAATGTATGTTCACAGAAGGGTCTTGTTGAAATGTTTGACGGCTCTATCGGTGCAGGTTCCGTATATATGCCTTACGGCGGTAAATACCAGCTCACGGAAGTACAGACAATGGTAGCCAAACTTCCTGTATTAAAGGGAAAGACAGATATGGTTACAATGATGAGTTACGGATTTGACCCATATCTTTCATCATGGAGCGCTTATCATGGTGCAATATACGCAGTAGTTGAATCTATGGCAAAGATTGTATGTGCCGGCGGTGATTACAGAAAGATAAGATTTACATTCCAGGAATACTTCAGAAGAATGACAGAAGACAAGACACGCTGGGGTGAACCTATGAAAGCTCTTCTCGGTGCTTTTGAAGCCCAGATGGGATTCGGACTTCCTTCAATCGGCGGTAAGGACAGTATGTCAGGAACCTTTAATGACCTTGATGTACCTAACACACTTGTATCATTTGCAGTTGATACCGCAAGTGAAAAAGATATTATCACTCCTGAACTTAAAAAAGCCGGTAATGTACTTGTTCTTTTTGAGATTAAGAGGGACAAATTCGATATACCCGTATATGCACAGGTTATGGAAATGTTTACAAATGTTGCCGACGCAATTGCAAAGCATAACATCGTCAGCGCATATACACTTAATGCCAAGGGAATTGTTCCGGCAGTCAGCAAAATGGCATTCGGTAATATGTTAGGTGTAACAATTAACGAAGATGTTGACGCAGCAGAACTTTTTGCACCAAAATACGGATGTATAGTTGCAGAAGTACCTGCCGATAAGGTATCTGCCCTTACAGGAGATTACCGTGTGATAGGATTTGTCAATGATAAGGCAGCTTTTGAATACGGAAATGTATCAATAGACATTAAGACAGCACTTGACACATGGAAAAAGCCTCTTGAGAAGGTATTCCCAACAATTGCCGTTAAGGGTGGAGAAAAGCTTGATACACCTGTATATAATGCAAAAGAGATTTATATTTGTAAAAATAAAATTGCAAAGCCTACAGTATTTATTCCTGTATTCCCGGGCACTAACTGTGAATACGACAGCACAAAGGCATTTGAAAGAGCCGGTGCGGATGTAATTACAAAGGTATTCAGAAATCTTACAGCAGATGACATAAGAGAGTCTGTAGAAGAATTTGAAAAGTCAATCAACAAAGCACAGATTATTATGTTCCCTGGCGGATTTTCCGCAGGTGATGAACCTGATGGTTCAGCTAAGTTCTTTGCCACAGCATTCAGAAATGCCAGAATCAAAGAAGCTGTTGAGAAACTTCTCAACGAACGTGACGGACTTGCCCTCGGTATATGTAATGGTTTCCAGGCACTTATTAAACTTGGACTTGTGCCTTACGGAAAGATTACAGAGCAGTCAGCAGACTCACCTACACTTACAATGAATACAATAGGACGTCACATCTCTAAGATGGTATATACAAAAGTTGTTTCCAATAAATCGCCATGGCTTGCTAAAGCAACACTTGGCGGAACATACTGCAGCCCTGCATCTCATGGTGAAGGTAGATTTGTTGCCAATAAAGAGTGGCTTGATAAGCTTTTTGCGGAAGGAATGGTTGCTACACAGTATGTAGACCTTGATGGTAATCCGACAATGGATGAGGAGTGGAACGTAAACGGTTCTTATTGCTCAATTGAAGGTATTACAAGCCCTGACGGAAGAATATTCGGTAAGATGGCACATGCTGAAAGACGCGGAGATTCTGTTGCAATTAATATCTACGGAGATCAGGACCTTAAGATTTTTGAATCAGGTGTAGAATATTTTAAATAATATAAGGTGAAAGATAATGGCAAAACTCAGTGAAGTGGAAGAAATGCTTGAAAAAGCAGAAGCGGATGAAGAAAAGGAAAAGATAATAACCGGACATAAGAACAAAAAAGAAGATGAAGCAAAATCCGGATGGAAAGTTGTATTGGAATATGTCAGGGTTATTGCAATTGGTGCACTTATAGCTTTTTTACTTTGCAAGTTTGTTATCATCAACGCTGTTATTCCAACAAGATCAATGGTCAGCACGGTTAATGTTGGTGACCGCCTTATAGGACTGCGTATACCATATTATTTTACGGATCCTAAAAGAGGAGATGTTGTCATATTCAAAGCTCCGGAAGCAACCGGTGAGGATGCAGGCCAGCTTTATATAAAGAGAGTAATAGGGCTTCCCGGCGAGACTATAGTTATTAAAGAAGGTGTTGCATATCTTAAAAATGAAGACGGCAAAGAAGAATGTATTGACAATTCTGACTGGTGGAACGAAAAACCCAACACCAATGATGTGAAAAATTATCAGGAAATAGTCCTTGGCGATAACGAGTATTTTATGATGGGCGATAACCGTAACCACTCATCGGATTCGAGAGTATGGGGACCCGTAACAAGAAAGGCAATTCTTGCAAAAGCATGGCTCAGATATTACAAAGGATTTAAAATAATAAAATAAAAAATGTGCTGTGAAATACCTTATAAAGGGAGTTTCACAGCATTTTTTTATTCTCTTGAAGAACTTTCGTAGTATACCGCCAGAGTTCCGGGACCGGAATGGGAACCGATTGTGGGACCTATCTGGTTTACCATTATTTCTTTTATATCAATGTTTTCTTTAAGATGGCTGTATATATACATGGCATCTTCTTCGCAGTCACAATGGCTTATCATTACAATGTCCTTCCCATGGGGAGATATATCGGATATTGTTTTACTGATAAGATATAAAAGGGATTTTTTTCTGCCTCTTACCTTATCGGTCAGCTTTAACTCACCGTTGTTATCCACAAATAATATAGGTTTGATATTGATAATGCTTCCTAAAACTGCGGCACTTTTTGAAAGCCGTCCGCCGTTATGAAGGTAGTGCAGATCATCAACCGTAAAAAGATGTATTATATGGGTTTTGACGTTGTTCAGGTATTCAATAAGATTATCGTAGGACATGCCGTTATTTTTATTTGATACAGCCTTATATAAAAGCATTCCTTCACCCATGCATGAACACAATGAATCAATTACGGTAATTTTTACGTCCTTATATTCATCCTGTATTTCTTTTGATGCAATTACGGCATTCTGGCAGGTTGAGCTTAAAGCCGAAGAAAAAGCAATGTGGACAATATTTTTACATACCTTTATACAGTCTTCAAAAAAAGCTTTTGTTTCCACTATATTTGGGGCTGTGGTTTTGGCACTTTCGCCATTTCGCATTCTGTGGTAAAATTCTGACAGGGGCAGAGTGTTTTTTTTACCGTAAATAACTCCGTCCATGTAATAGCAGATTGGAAGAACCGGAATATTATTATCTTTGTAAAAGGCTTCCGGAAGATCACAATTACTGTCCGTGGTAATTATATATTTCATATATGCCTCCTGATTTTTTATTTTAGGTTTATATTTTAGCCAAAAAAATATCTTGACATACATAAGAAAGAATGATATATTGTAGAAGTTGTAAAAATAAAGAAGAGTATCCGCTCTCACCCCAGCCTAAGGTCAAGGGTTATATACATCAGACATTAAGTATGTTATTTGTGTGCGGATATTATTCTATCCGCACTTTTTTATTGGAGGTACACTACCATTAGCGAGTTAATGATTAATGAACAGATCAGAGACAAAGAAGTTCGTGTAATTGGCGAAAACGGAGAGATGATAGGAGTGATGTCATCTAAGGAAGCATATAAGCTTGCACAGGAAGCAGAACTTGATTTGATTAAGATTGCTCCTACAGCACAGCCACCTGTATGCAAGATTGCCGATTACGGAAAGTATAAGTACGAACAGCTTCGTAGGGAAAAGGAAGCACGTAAGAAACAGAAGACTGTTGAAATCAAAGAAGTACGTCTTTCACCTAATATCGAAAGCAATGACCTTAATACGAAGGTTAATGCTGCAAGAAAATTCCTTGAGAAGGGTGATAAGGTTAAGGTAACCTTGAGATTCAGAGGAAGGGAATTAGCTCATATGTCATCGAATAAGCATATTCTTGATGATTTTGCAGAGCAGCTTGCTGACTGTTCAGTAATAGAGAAACCTGCCAAAGTCGAGGGCAGAAGCATGGCAATGATTTTAGCTGAGAAACGTTAAAATACAAATCAGATATTTTTAAGGAGGATTTTTATTATGCCAAAAATGAAGACAAGCAGAGCCGCAGCTAAGCGTTTTAAAGTTACCGGTTCAGGCAAATTAAAAAGAAACAAAGCTTATAAGAGCCACATCTTAACAAAGAAGACAACAAAGAGAAAGAGAAATCTTAGAAAAGCAGCTCTTGTTGACTCAACAAATGAAAAGAACATGAAGAAGATTTTACCATACATCTAATTTGATGGTTCAATTAATTTTAGGAGGAAAATATAATGGCAAGAGTTAAAGGCGGATTAAACGCTAAGAAAAAACATAACAGAGTTTTAAAACTGGCTAAAGGTTACAGAGGAGCCAGATCTAAACAGTATAGAATTGCAAAACAGTCTGTAATGAGAGCTTTAACATCAGCATATGCTGGCAGAAAGCAGAAGAAGAGACAGATGAGACAGTTATGGATTGCAAGAATCAATGCTGCAGCAAGAATGAACGGACTTTCATACAGCAAGTTTATGTTCGGTCTTAAGACAGCAGGAATCGAAATGAACAGAAAGATGCTTGCAGAATTAGCTGTTAATGATGCAGCAGCATTTACAAAGCTTGCTGATGCAGCTAAGGCTAACTTAAAGTAATTTATGAATAATATACTGGAAGTTCTTATGAACTTCCGGTATTTTATGCTTGATATTTTAACCGGAATGTGGTATCATACCTTGTGAAAGTTGATATTCCTTGATAGCTCAATGGTAGAGCACTCGGCTGTTAACCGAGTTGTTGTAGGTTCGAGCCCTACTCAGGGAGCTTTTGAAAACAGTCTTATGACTGTTTTTTTATTGATTGTTATTTTTGTACTTAAAATAGAACAATTAGTAAAAATTGTATTAAATTGTATTTGCTAAAATACACTTTTTTCTTAAATAAATATTGCATGGGATATTTTATAATGTTATACTTCTAATGAACATAAAAGTTACTACTATTAAGGAGGATATACTAATGTTAGACATGGAACAGTGGGCTGGATTTGAAGGCCGTATCTGGAGAGAAGAAGTTAACGTTCGTGACTTCATTCAGAAGAATTATAAGCCATATGATGGCGATGAGTCATTCCTGGCTGAACCAACAGACGCAACTAATAAGTTATGGGGTGCATTACAGAAATTACAGAAAGAAGAACGTGAAAAAGGTGGCGTTCTTGACTGTGAAACAGAAGTTGTATCAGGACTTACTGCATATGGACCTGGATATATTGATGAATCAATGAAAGATCTTGAACAGGTTGTAGGTCTTCAGACAGACAAGCCTTTAAAGAGAGCTTTTATGCCATATGGTGGTATCAGAATGGCAGAGCAGGCAGCAGAAAGCTACGGATATGAAATCAATCCTGAACTTAAGTACGTATTCGAGAACTACATGACAACACATAATGATGCAGTTTTCGCAGCATATACAAATGAAATGAAATTAGCTCGTAAGACACACGTAGTAACAGGTCTTCCTGATACATACGGACGTGGACGTATCGTAGGCGATTATCGTAGAGTTGCATTATATGGTATTGATTACCTTATTGCACAGAAGGAAGCTGATAAGGCTAATTGTGGATGCGGTAACATGTACGATGATGTAATCAGACTTCGTGAAGAAATCGCTATGCAGATTACTGCATTAAAGGGAATGAAAGAAATGGCTAAGAGCTATGGCTATGATATTTCATTACCAGCTAAGAATGCTAAGGAAGCCTGCCAGTGGTTATACTTCGGTTACCTTGCAGCTATTAAGACACAGAATGGTGCAGCAATGTCTGTAGGACGTGTTTCTACATTCCTTGATATTTATTTTGAAAGAGATTTAGCTAATGGTGTTCTTACAGAATCAGAAGCTCAGGAAATCATCGATCATATGACAATGAAATTCCGTATGGTTAAGTTCGCAAGAATCCCTTCATACAACCAGTTATTCTCAGGAGATCCTACATGGGCTACTCTTGAAGTTGGCGGTATCGGAATGGATGGTCGTTCAATGGTTACTAAGACTGACTACAGATTCCTTCATACACTTGAGAACATG
>ULMK01034393.1_pt1 | contig 35269 bp, 34 predicted proteins | sample 1951621 | NCBI WGS metagenome assembly ULMK01 (sample SAMEA4835547, study PRJEB28245) | human gut metagenome | biome: gut microbiome; material: fecal sample | place: Denmark | collected 2008
AGGAATTGAAAAAACTAATGAAAACATTGTTATAAATTTATTAAAGAAAGATTATCCAATAAAAACGATAATTGATGCAACTGGTTTATCCGTAGAACAAATTAAAGAAATTGAATTAAAAAACAAATAATTAAATCCTTCACAATAAAAAAGACTGAGTAATTCAGTCTTTTTAGTATTTTGTTATATACAAATCAATATATTCTTCAAGTGTTAAATTATTTTCATAAATTATTTTCGCAGCTTCATTCCCAACATATCTAATGTGCCAATTTTCAAATTGATACAATGTTATATCTTCTTTATTTTTTGGAAATCTAATAATAAATCCATATTTATATACATTATTATGTAACCATTCATAATTTTCATCAGTAAATCTAATATTTGTTAAAGCAGTATTTTTTAAATCAATTGATAATCCTGTTTGATGTTCAGAGTAACTTGGTCTAGCAGAGTAGGTATCAGCTTTATTTATTCCTTCTTTACTTACATAATTATTATATAATGTTCTTTGAAATTCTTCCCCGCGATATGCAGTAGTTGGCATAATATTTATATTAATTTCTTTTTTTGCTGCACTTTGAAGTTTTAAAAATGATTCTTTAATAACTTTTCTAACAGGTACTTGATTTTTATAAGCTCCATCTAAATAATCTAAATCACTTGGTTTATAGTTTTTAGGTAGATGATTATATTTATTAACTAGAACAAGGATATCATCTGGATTTTTAACTTCCAATGTGTCGGTATACACCGGCAAATCAAGTTTTAAATTAACTCTAGTTACAACATTTTGATAACTTATACTTTTATTACTATCTTTATATTTATTATATCTATCTATATTATCTACATTAAAATTTTTAAATTCATAATATTTACTTATATCAACATAATCTATATTCTTTAATTTTTCTATATTTGTATCACTTAATTTTAATATATAATTAATTTCTTTTCCAGTATATCCCTTCGGAAGAAAGCTAGTTAAAACAGTTTCAAAATTACTTTCTTTATTAAATTCAATATCTTTATATTCATTTAAATAAGTTTCATTATATATATTATTAAGTAAGACATATTCTAAAGTTTTTGAATAATTTTCTTTACTTATATTTTCTTTAGCCATTAGTTTATCAACTTCACTAGAAACTTTTTCTGCTTTTTCATCCTTATTTATAAGAATATATGAAGTGCCACCTATAGCAAGAAGGAGTGCTATAAATTTAATTGGGTCTTTTTTTATTTTCTTTCTTTTTTTCATTAGTATCACCATTAAAATTATATCATGATTATATATACTTGTAAAATGATATTCACGTTAAAAATTTGTAGTTTTTCTACCAAATTCCTTAGAAATACCGAAAAGTTGTTGATTTTAATTTAAAATTATAGTAATATTTTTGTATGCAAGGATGTGATAAATGTGTTTGAATACATGGGAGATAGAATAAGCAATGCTTTAAAAAATATAAAAGGAATGGGTAAGATTACTGAAGAAAATATTGGAGATGCTGTAAGAGAAATAAGAATAGCTTTACTTGAAGCTGATGTAAATTACCAAGTTGTTAAAGAATTTGTAAGTGATGTAAAGGCTAAAGCTTTAGATGCTGAAGTTTCAAAAAGTCTAAAACCAGATGAAGTATTTTTAAAAATTGTTAAGGATGAATTAGTTTCTTTACTTGGAGGAGATTATGTTCCACTTGAAGTCGGAGGTAATCTCACTGTTTTAATGCTTGTTGGTCTACAAGGAAGTGGTAAAACTACAACTGCAGGAAAGCTTGCTAATTATTTAAGAAAAAAATATAATAAAAAGCCATTACTTGTAGCAGGAGATATTTATAGACCTGCAGCAATAGAACAATTAAAAACAATAGGTAAAGAATTAAATATACCAGTTTTTAGTAGCAAAGGTTCTGTTTTGGAAATTGTTTCTGCAGCAATGGAAGAAGCAAAGAATAATAAAAATGATTATGTAATTATAGATACTGCAGGTAGACTTCAAATTGATGAAGATTTAATGCAAGAATTAAAAGACATTGCAAGTAACTTTAAGATAGATGAAAAAATATTAGTCATTGATGGATCAATGGGGCAAGATGCAATTAATGTAATCACTGGATTTAATGAAGCTTTGGATTTAACAGGTTGTATTTTAACTAAGTTAGATGGTAATACAAAAGGTGGAGTTGCCTTATCAGTAAGACATTTAACTCATATACCTATTAAGTTTGTTGGTACTAGTGAAAAAATGGATGGTTTAAGTGAATTTTATCCAGAAAGAATGGCTGAACGTATTCTAGATATGGGGGATATTTTAGAAATAGTTAATAAAGTTGAAGATGTAATTGATGAAGATGAAGCAAAGAAACAAGCAATAAAGATGAAGAAAGGTACTTATGATTTAGAAGACTTTCTTGCTAATTTAAAACAAATTAAAAAGCTTGGACCTTTAGAAAATATTTTAAAAATGTTACCTCAAGCTAGAAAAATGGGACTTAATAATGTAGCAATAGATCCAAAAGATTTAGCACATGTCGAAGCTATAATAAGTTCTATGACTATTGAAGAGAGAAGAAAACCAGAAATACTTAAAGCAACTCGTAAACAAAGAATAGCTAAAGGTAGTGGAAGAAGTGTTGAAGAAGTAAATAGATTATTAAAACAATTTGAAATGATGAAGGATATGATGAAGAAAATGTCTAATGGAAATATGCCATTTTAAGAAAGAAGATGCTTACTTGCATCTTCTTTTAATATTTCTAGTTAAATTTTTTAAACCATCTGTTGTAACTAAATCTAAGTTTTCTAATTCTTGATAATATTTATATGCATTAACTTTTAAATCAATATTTATTAGTTCTTTTAATACTTGAAGGGCAAAGTCTCTATCTTTTTTATATAGTTTTATTAAATTACTAGCAACAACAAAAGCAAATGAATAAATGTAGTAGTCTCTGGGTAAGATATCTATAAAGTATTTTGTATATTCTATAGGTAATGTTGATGCTATTTTACTTATTTTATTTTTTAAATCATTTTTATTTTCATGTTCTAAGTAATTTATTTTTCTAAATATTTTAAATTCTTCTTTTAGGTCTTTACATGATTCAATATTATCATATATTGCACTATATTCACTAGCTAAAGCATTTAATTTAAACTCACTTTTATAAAAATATTCACAACATAATAGTTCAAAAAATATACTTACTATTTCTAGATAAACATTTAAATCTTTAAAGTAATTAATATTATAATTTGAATTAAATTGAATAGCATGACCAAATTCATGAGCAAGGGTTGTTAAATCTTCGAAGGTATGGTCTTTATATACTTGGATATATGTTTTATTGAAATAATCTATATAAAGGGTATCTCCGGGATAAGAATAATCTTTATCTATGATATGAATACTTTTTTTATTTTGGTTATATATTTTTAAAAATAATTCATATATTTCTTTATTTGTTGCATTTTTAAAAAAATCATGGATTAATTCAAATAATTCTTTATTAGTAAAATCTATTTCTTTAACTTTTAAATTGGGTATAAATGATGAATCAAGTCTAGCAGATTCTTCGATAGGTTTCCATAAGAATTTAGTTTTACTTAAGTCAAGATAATCTTTAAGTAAGATATTTTCTATATCTAAATTTACTTTTTCTTTTTCCCAGATTTGTTTTATTATTTCAAGATTATCTTTAATTCTGTTATAGTCACTTGATGTATCATTAAGTAGTCTATTTAATACTTTTTCATAGTATATTAATTCATGTTTATACCAAAATTTTTCCATATATCCCTCGTTAATGGGTTATTTTAACAGAAATTAAATAAAAACTCAATAGATTATACTGAGTTTATAGAATAAAAAGCTTTATTAAAGTAAAATTAAATGGTATAATAATTTATATAGTATATGATAGAGGTGTGATGAATGAATAAAAAAATAAATGCAAGAACAATATCTTTAGTTTTAATATTTATTTTAATATTAATAACTATAGCTTTATTAATAGGTAAGTTTACTTATTCTTATTTAGCTCCGACGATAGATGATGATGTTGAAGGAGCTGGTGAAGTAACAGCAAGTGGGGATACAATAATATTTACAAAAGGAAATACTTTATCATTAAGTGCAAATACAGATAATTTTAAAACTGGTGGTAGCAATTTAACTGCTACAACAAATCCAAAAGTAAAGTTAATGGCATCAAGTAAAACAGAAAGTGCATCAAGTAAATACTTTGCAGGTGTTATAATAAAAAATAATACATATAGATACACAACAACTGATAAGAAACCTGAGGTTATATTAACTGTAAAAGATGAAAATGGTAACATAGTTGAATCAAGTGCAGATAATCTATCATTTGTTACAGTTAATAATAATTTAAAAGGTTTTGATATAACTGGAGTAAATGGTGCATTTAATATAATAACAGACCATGTTATAGCAACAGCTAGTAATAAATCAGAAGTAATTCACACATGGACATTTACATTAACATTTGTTAATTTAGAAACAGATCAATCGGAAAATGAGAATTCAACGTTAAATATTGATGTTGTTTTACAAAAAGATAAATTGTTAACATCTATTGCAGATTTCTGTGCAAATGGGGATAATTTAAATGATTGCATTGTTAATTTTTATAATGGGTTAAATACTGTTTCAAACATATATTATCATGATTCAAACCTAACAAATGGAGCTAAAGATAATTCATATCGATATGCAGGAGCAAATCCTAATAACTTTGTATGTTTTGGTTCAACAGCAAGTCCATGTCCAACAGATAACTTATATAGAATAATCGGAGCATTTGAAAATCAAGTAAAATTAATCAAATATGATTATGTAAATAGTAATTTACTTGGAACAGATGGTGAGTATAACACAGGTACATTCTTGAAAAGTACTCACTCAACATATAAAGGAGAATTAACAACAATAAATATATATTCTTGGAATTATAAAAATGATACCAGTATAAATGGTGGATTTGGTTCAAATGAGTGGAGTACAAGTCTATTTAATAAAACGAATTTAAATACAAACTTTTTAAATAATATAGGTACAACATGGTCAAATTTAATTGAAGATACTATATGGAAAGTGAGTGGGCATACAACATGCAATGTTACTCCAAGTGCAATGTATACTGCTGAAATAACAAAAGCTACAAAAACGTATGGACCTAGTGATGGAACATCGAAAATAGGATTAATGTATGCCTCCGATTATGGATTTGCTGCGAGTCCAAGTGCATGGACAACAAACTTGCGTTCTTATGATAGCCCATCAATAACGTCCGTCAATTGGATGTATATGGGGCTATCTGAATGGACAATAACGCCTGATTCTTCGAGCAACGATTATGTGTTCAATCTGGACCACAATGGCTACCTGGGCTTCTACAGTGCGAACGCTGGGATTGGCGGCCGTCCAGTCTTGTATCTAAAAGCTTCAGTAGCCTATGCTTCTGGAGATGGAAGTCAAAATTTACCAATCCGATTATCCTGATTGACGGACAGTTTTAACAAAACCCTTATAAAACCTAGAAAAAAGAGGTAAAAAAGTACGACCAGTATTGTACGATTTTACCTCTTTTTGATTACTGTGAACTTAACTGTGCCTTTTAAGAAGTATACACTATGTATTATTCTTTTTTAATTCATCTTGCATTGTTTTTAATGCATCAAGTATGAAATCTACTTCATTTCTTTGATTTTGGTTGCTTTTGCCTAGGTTGTTATCTGTATATGGAGAACCTCCTTTTTTTGCATTCTTTGAGTTTATATTTATATTACTATTTTCAATACGGGACTCTATTAATTGTTGTTGTGCTGCATGAGTTAAAATATATTGACCTACTAAAATAAGCCAGTTACCAATTGAGTTTTGTTCATTAGCATTATAGTTTCCCACACAAGCATAACCTGCTACAACAGCAAGTATTGAAAACGAATGAGGATCAATATTCGGAGGGAAATTTGTATTATGCATAAGTAATCCTCCTTAATAAATTGTATGAAAATTTGCATTTTTCCATGAAATAATATATAATTAATGTGTGAGGTGCAATATGCAAATTGAAAATGTAAGTGAACCAATTATAGCTGTAAGAAGAAGTCAGTATCCAATCGATAATAAAAATGAATTCTTACTAGTAGGTAGAAGTAATGTTGGTAAAAGTAGTTTTATTAATACTTTGATTGAAAGAAAGAACTTTGCAAGAACTAGTTCTAAACCTGGAAAGACTCAGACATTAAACTTTTATAAAGTTAATGATTGTTTTTATTTAGTTGATGTTCCAGGTTATGGTTATGCTAGTGTTAGTAAAGATACCCAAAAGAAGTTTGGATTAATGATTGAAGAATACTTAAAAGAAAGAAAGAATCTTAAACATGTATTTTTATTAATTGATTATAGACATAAACCTACGGAAGATGATTTGTTAATGTATGAATTTTTAAAATACTATAACTTGGATATAACTATTGTTGCCACTAAATATGATAAGGTTGGTAAAAATAGTAGAATTAAACAAGATAAGTTAATTAAAGATACATTAAAGTTATCAAGTGATGATGAAGTAATTACTTTTTCTACTGTTACTAAAAAGGGAAGAAGTGAAGTGCTTAGTATAATTGAGGGATATAATGAAAAATAAAGGGTTTACTTTAGTGGAATTACTAGCTGTTATTGTTATACTTAGTTTAGTTATTACAATAGGTACATTTAGTGTAATGAAAATAAGAAATAATTCTTTAAAAAAATTAGTTGATACCAAGGTTAATGATTTAGAAGCTAGTGCAATAGTATATGGTCAAGAAGAACCTGATATATTAGATAGTAAATGTAATATAGATGGAGTAGAATATAGTTTTTGTAAAAAGGTGAGTGTTGTAACACTTATTAAAAAAGGTTATTATGAAACTAGAGAATTAAATGGTAATAATAAAAAAGATTTAATTAATAATGCAACTAGAAATAGTATGCTATGTGATGAATTATATATATATAGGAAAAATAATAGAATATATGCTAAGATGATTGATATTAAAAGTAATAATGAAAGTAATGTATGTAATGAAACATTGTAGAAAGTGAGGTAAAATATGCAAACAGTATGTTTAGTTGGTAAACCCAATGTAGGTAAAAGTAGTTTATTTAATAGATTAATTAAAGAAAATAAATCTATTATAATGGATACACCGGGTGTAACTAGAGATAGAATATATGGAAGATGTAATTATCAAGATAAGAGTTTTTATTTAATAGATACAGGTGGTATAACTATTGGTAATGATGATTTTTCAAAAGATATATTGATGCAAGCAACACTAGCAATAGATGAAGCTGATTTAGTGTTATTTGTAGTTGATGGAATTGAAGATATTGATTCTCATGATAGACGCGTTGCTGAAATACTTCATAAGAGTAATAAAAAAATTATTGTTGTTGTAAATAAAATAGATAATGATAAAAGAAAAGATAATGTTTATGGTTTTTATGAATTAGGTTTTAGTGATATATTATGTGTTAGTGCATCACATAATATTGGTATTGATAATTTATTAAAAACAATAACTAATGATTTACCTGAAGAAGTAGTTGAAAGAGATGATTCTCTTAAGTTTTGTATTATTGGAAGACCAAATGTAGGTAAGAGTAGTTTAATTAATGCAATATTAAATGAAGATAGAGCAATAGTAAGTGATATAGCAGGTACAACAAGAGATGCAATAGATACTAAATTTAAATATAATCATGAAGATATAACTGTTATTGATACAGCAGGTATGAGAAAAAAAGGTAAAATTTATGAATCTGTTGAAAAATATAGTTTGATAAGAAGTTTAAAAGCAATAGATAGAAGTGATGTGTGTGTTTTAGTAATTGATGCATCTGTTGGAATTATTGAACATGATAAACATATTGCATCATATGCCTTGGATGCTGGTAAAGGTATTGTAATATGTGTTAATAAATGGGATACAATAAATAATCCAGATAAAGATATTAAAACTTGGAAAGAATTAATTAAAAATGAATTTCAATTTATTTCTTATGCTCATGTAGTATTTTTAAGTGCAAAGACTAAGAAACGTGTTAGCACTTTGATGCCTGAGGTTATAAATGCTTATAACAATAATAAAAAGGAAGTTAAGACTAGTGTTTTAAATAATATTATTATGGAAGCAGTAAGTATTCATGAACCACCTTCTTATAAGGGTAAAAGACTTAAGATTTATTTTGTAAGTCAAACTGGAAGTTGTCCACCGAAGTTTACTTTTTCAGTAAATAATAAAGGTTTGGTACACTTTAGTTATGAAAGATATTTAGAAAATCAAATTAGAAATAATATTGATTTTGATGGAACACCAATTGTGTTACAATTTAAGAATAAGAGTGAATAAATATATAAGTGTTTTAGAAAGGTCCGACAATGTCGGATTTTTTTATAAGAGTTGTTTTAGAGATTAGATGTTTTTTGTTCTATAAAGATACATTATTTCATAATATTATTTGGGAGGACAAGCATATGGGCTTAACAGATAAAGAAGTAATTGAATCTAGAAATAAATATGGCACGAATGAAATAACAAAGAGAAAGCAAAATACTTTTATGCATCTATTACTTGAATCACTGGGAGATCCCATTATTAAGATACTTCTTATTGCACTTGCTATCAAGGTAGTTGTTTTGTTTAGAAATTTTGATTTTTTTGAAACTATTGGAATACTTATAGCAATATTTTTAGCATCTTTTATATCAAGTATAAGTGAGTATGGAAGCGAAAAAGCTTTTGAAAGGTTACAAAGTGAACAGTTAAATGGAAAAGTAAAGGTTAAAAGAAATGGTGTTGTTAAAGAGATTTTTTCTAAAGATGTAGTTGTTGGTGATGTACTTGTTTTATCAAGTGGGGATAGAGTATGTTGTGATGGATACTTACTTAGTGGTAAGATTAGTGTTGATGAATCATCATTAAATGGCGAAAGTAAGGAAGCTTTAAAGGTTAGTAAAAGTAAAGTATATGGTGGTTCAGTTGTTTATGATGGTGAAGCACTTATGAAAGTTGATTGTATTGGTGATAATACTTTAATGGGGAAAATTTCTTATGAGTTACAAGAAGTAGTACCAGAAAGTCCACTTAAAACTAAGTTAAGGGGTCTTGCTAAAACTATCAGTAGAATTGGTTATGTCGGAGCACTTTTGGCAAGTATATCATATTTATTTGCAAGTATTGTTATAGAAAATAATTTTGATATTAATTTAATTAAAGCCACTATTAGTGATTTTCCTTTGATGTTTAATCATTTGATGTATGCCCTTACTTTATCTGTTACAATTATTGTTGTTGCTGTACCTGAAGGTTTACCAATGATGATTACTTTAGTTTTATCCAGTAATATGAAAAGAATGTTAAAAGATAATGTGTTGGTTAGAAAACTTGTAGGTATTGAAACTGCGGGTAGTTTAAATGTGTTACTTACTGATAAAACTGGAACATTAACTAAGGGTGCTTTGAAGGTTGTGTGCTTTGTTACTCCGGAGTTAAAGATTTATAAAAGTAGTAGTGAGTTAAAGGTTTTAAATAATTATGATATTTATTATACTAGTTTAGCTATAAATAATCAAAGTGAATTTAGTGGTGATTGTTTAGTTGGTGGAAATTCCACGGATAGAGCTTTAATGGAGTTTATTGGTAGGGGGGGCAAAAAGAATATTGTTTCTAAAGAATTGTTTGATAGTAGTAAAAAGTATAGTAGTATTACTTTAAGTGATGGAAATATTTTTATAAAAGGTGCTAGTGAAGTAATTATTCATAGGTGTAAAAGTTATTTAGCTAGTGATGGAAGTAAAAAAAGTTTTATAAATCAAGTTGGAATAAAAAAGAAAATTTCTTCATTTACTAAGGCAGCTGGTAGAGTAATTGTATTTGCATATGGCAAGAGTATGGATGAATTATGTTTTATTGGTTTTGTTAATATTAAAGATGAACTTAGAAGTGAAGCAAAAGAAGGTGTTCGTTTAATTAAAGGGGCTGGAATAAAACCAATAATGGTTACGGGGGATGCAAAAGATACAGCAGAAGCTATTGCACGTGAGGTTGGTCTTATTGATATAGATAATTATCTTGTTTTAAGTAGTGAAGAACTTGCCAAATTAAGTGATGAAGAAATAAAGAAAAAATATAAAAATATTGCTGTTATTGCTAGGGCTCTTCCAAGTGACAAAAGTAGAATGGTTAATATTTTAGAATCAATGGATTTAGTTGTTGGTATGACTGGAGATGGAGTAAATGATGCGCCAGCTTTAAAAAAAGCTAATGTTGGTTTTGCGGTTGGAAGTGGAACTGATGTTGCAAAAGAAGCTGCAGACATAGTAATACTTGATAATAATATTTTATCAATTAGTAAAGCTATTTTGTATGGAAGAACTATTTTTAAAAGTATTAGAAAATTTATTATTTATCAGTTAACGGTTAATATGTGTGCTTTAGTTTTATCTATAGTTGGTTCATTTATTGGAGTTACAACACCGATTACTATTGTGCAAATGCTTTGGCTTAATATGATTATGGATACTTTTGCAGGAATAGCTTTTTCATATGAACCACCATTACTTGAGTATATGAATGAACCACCGAAGAGAAAAGATAATCCAATTATGAATAAGTATATGTATAGTGAAATTATTTGGACTGGGTTATATTGTGCTTTGTTATGTATTGTGTTTTTAAAAGCTCCGATATTTAAATCTTTGATTAGAGTTGGTGATAATGATAAATATTTAATGACAGCATATTTTGCAATGTTTATATTTATGGGTATTTTTAATGCTTTTAATGCAAGAACAGTAAGAATTAATACTTTTGCTAAGTTGGGTAAAAATAAACCATTTATATTAGTGTTTGGTTTTATCTTTGTTGCTCAGATGTTTATTATTTATAATGGAGGAGATATATTTAGGACTTATGGGTTAGAATTAAATGAACTTATTTTAGTACTTGTTTTAGCTCTGTCGGTATTTCCAGTTGATTGGTTAAGAAAATATGTTTTGAAAAAAAGAGGTATTGCTATAAGGGTATAAATTCTTATAGCTTTTTATCTTTAAATGTTTTATAATTTAGGTGGAGGTAAAAATGAAGAAAAAAAAGAAGTATATAATTATTGGGGTTTTAGTATTAGTTATTGGTTGCTTGATTGGACTATATATTTTTAATAAAAAGGATAATACAAATAATGATAAACAAGTAAAAGTAGTTGTAAAAAAAGATGTAAATGTAGAAGTTATGAGTGAAGTTCTAAGTGCTAAAGATTTTTTTGATGGAGATATGAAGGAGAATGTAAAAATTTTGTATTATCTTGGTGATGAAAATGTAGATTTTAATGATAATTATAATGCAGTTGGTAAATATAGGGTAGTTATAGATGTTGAAGGAACAAAATATGAGACAACTTTAAATGTAGTAGATACAACAAAACCAGATTTAAAATTAAAAAGTGTTAGTATTGTTGTTGGAGATAAATACGAAATAAATGATTTTGTTGATAGTTGTACTGATAATAGTGGTGATGAATGCATTTTATCATATAAAGAAGATAAAGTTTATGATAAAATTGGTACATATAATATTGTAATTATTGCTAAAGATAGTAGTGGAAATGAAATTGAAGAACAAACTAATTTAGAAATAGTGAATAAAAAGGTAAGTAATAATAACAATAATAAGTCTAAAAATACTAATAGTAAGGTTTATTTTGTTAAAACTGATACTGAATCTGAAAAAGAAGAAAAAGATTTAAAATATGGGACTAAGTTAATTTCTTGGCATGTTAAAACTTATAATTTATATAGTGATGGATCTAAAAAAGTAATTGATGAATATACTCATTATGAAGTTGATGGAAAGAATTTTAATGCAAAGACTTCGGATATGTTAAGTGAAGCTATTGAAAACATGAGTATATATAAAAATGAAGTAGTTGATGTAGTAAAATATACCAATGAATTTAGAGCTGAAGCAGGAGTTGATGCTTTAAAACTTGATGAAACTTTAACTAAAGCAGCAATGGTCAGAGCTATTGAAATGGCTTATTCAGATAAATTATCTCATGAAAGACCTGATGGGAATATGTGTTATTACATAATGCGTGATTTTGGTCAAGATATTTATGGTGTAGGTGAAAATATAGCAAGTAGGCAACGTAGTGCTAAAGAAGTTTCATACGCTTGGAAGGGTTCTCAAGGTCATTATGAAAACATGATTTCTTCTTCTTTTACTAGAATTGGTGTTGGTGTAATTAAATTTTATGGCACATATTATTGGGTACAATTATTTCAATATTAGGAGGCAATATGAAAAAAATAGATGTAGAAAATTTGAATAGAAAAAAGACTTATGATTGGTTTAAGTCTTTTAGAGATTCCACTTATGAGGTTAATTTAAATATTGATGTAACTGATTTGGTTAAGTTTTCAAAAGAAACACATACTTCATTTTTTATTAATTTTTTGTTTGTTCTTGTTAAATCTTTGAATAGTGTTGATGAGATGAAAATGAGATTTTTAAATAATGAAGCAGTTATGTATGATGTATGTAATCCGGGTATAACTGTGTTAACTAAGAATGATACTTTTGAAAATGTTAGATTTTGTTATGTAGATGATTATAAAAATTTTTATAAGCTTGCCCGTGAAAAAATAGATCAAGCTAAAAATGAAGAAGTGTTAACAAAGGATTCTTATAACTTAACTGATGCATGGAATGAGTATTATATTACTAGTTTACCTTGGATTAGTTTTACTGGAGTTACTCATCCGATTCCAGATGATGTTCATTCTCAAGTTGTACCAAGAATTTGTTTTGGAAAATATTTTTTAGATAAAGATAAGTATTTGGTACCATTTAATATAACAGTAAGTCATATATTTGTGGATGGATATCATATAAGTAAGTTAATTAATGTTATAGATGATAATTTAAAAGATTTTGTCATCTAGCATACTAGGATAATTTATGTATTAGTCAGGTGCTTTTTGCCAGTTTTTATGAAAAATATCAAAAAAGTCTTGCAAAATGGCTTTTTTTTTGGTATGATTTAGTAGTCATGGCGAGATAGCTCAGCTGGCTAGAGCATCCGGTTCATACCCGGCAGGTCGAGAGTTCGAATCTCCCTCTCGCTACCAAGAGAAATTCTGCTCGAACTTTTCGAGCTTTAATAAATAACTAATTCAGAAATGGATTAGTTTTTTTGTTGTTAGAAACAATCCTAGAAAGAAAGGATGGCATTATGGTAAATATTATTAAAGAAGAATTACCTATTGAAGAATCGTTAAAAAAGAAGTTAGAACTAATATGTGAGTTTTCTAAGGTAGCACCTACTATTATAAATGGTAATATTAGAAAAATAGATAAAACTAACTTAACTTATATTGAACCTAATTGAATTATTAGTTTCAAACTTTAAAGTAGCTAGTGCTATTATTCATTTTGATGAAACAAGTCCACATTTACATATTGTTGGTGTACCAATAAAATATAAAAATAAAAATGATATGGAAAAACAAGTTGGTAAATCAGATGTATTTACTAAAGAATCTTTAATAAGATTACAAGATAAAATGAGAACTTTATGTATTGAAGAATTTAATCAAGTATATAGTTTAGATTCCACTTTAAAGCAAAAACAAAAAGGTAGAAATAGAGATATTTATGTATCTGATATGGATAACTATATTGAAATAAAAAAGCAAATTGAAAAAAATACTGAAAACTTAAAGCAAGCAAATAAAAAATCTTCAGAGTTGAAACAAAACTTTAAGGATATAAAAGATAAAATTGATAAATTAAAAGTTTCTAAATTAAATAAAGATAATTATATTTTATCAAAAGAAGATAAGGATTCTTTTATCGACTTTATCGAGCAAGTAGATAATACTAATAAAGAATATGATAAAATACAAACTTTATCTAATACACTAGTTAATGCTCACAATCAATTAAAAGATAAAAATAATAAAATTAAAACTCTAACTGAAAATAATGAGGCACTTAATTTAAGAGTTAAAACTTAAAATAATATGATTAAAGAAAAAGATAATGAAATATCATTTTTAAAATCTAAATTACAAGATTTAAAAAATACATTAGATTATTGGAAAGATAAATTCGAAAAACTAATATCTTTCTTACACGATAAACTTCATAGTTGGTATGATAAAGATGAAAAATATATTGATGTTGTTAATGATATGTATGATGATAATGTTTTAGATGATGATGACATTAAGAATTAGATTTAAGCAAAGAAAAAGATGATTTTGAGAGATAAATTAAACTATAATAAACACAAAAGCAAATAATTATGATATAATTGTTATTAATGGAGGTTTTGAATATGATTTATTTTAGAAAAAATGACGAAGTAATTGAAAAATATCAAGTTGATTTTGATAAAGAAGAAATTGAAAAATTAAAAAAGGAAATTATAAATAATTGTAGTTTTATACAACACGAAGAGTATGAAAGTGATTATTCACCAAGATTTACTGATGAAATTATTAGAAATTTCACATATACTCCTACTGGAAAAGAAAAAGAATATTTTGAAGAAACAAGAGATATTTATCGATATAGTTATGATGGATATAAACCACCATATTTAGTTAAATTAATAAATCAACTTTTAAATGGCAATTCAAAAGTCATAGATGAAATATTAAATTACGATATTTCTACTAAATCATCTATAGATGATAGAATTAATTTAGCAAATCAAGAATTTAGTAAAATTGCCCCTGAAGATATTACGAAAAAGAAAGAAAAACTAAAAGAACTAGAAGATTTATTAAAAGCAAAAAAACTAAATAAAAATCGACAAAGTATTGATGCATATTATAATCAATTAATAGGGTTAATTAAATTTGATTTAGTTGATTCACTTTCAATAAGTGAATTAGGTAGAATAGAATCTTTCCTAGAAATCAAATTATCTGGTGTAGAAATTAGTAATTCTAAAGGAAAGCCATTTGTGAAATCTTTGAAAAAAGCTGATTAATATATTAAAGTAGCGAAAAAATATTGCGACTTTTTCTATTATTTGGTAAAATGTATTTAGTGATTAGTTGTTTATCAACTATTCCTAAGGTTTTGGATATACTATTTGTCCGTACCAATTGAAATTTTAAATCAGGTTTTGTTCCTGATTTTTTTTAATTGTAGAATGGATTTTTCTTCTTTTTTAATCTTTTATAAATGCGTTCATCTTCACCCATTATAAATGTATTACAATTTATGGTGTTGGTAATTAAGTTATAATATGCGAGTTTATTCATAGCACCATTCATTATATTTTTATATATTAGGTATTTTAATTCTTTTTCTGTGAATAGTTCATAATCTACAAGTTCTGTTCCACCTATGTATAATTCATCTGTTTTAATACAGTTGTTGGCAAGCACTATATATGTTTTTGAGTTGTCTATACCTGGTGAAGTATATGCTTCATCTAATAAAATTAGAGAATCTGTTTTGTATGATGTTTCTTCTTGTAATTCTCTTTTGGCAGCATCGAGTGGGTTTTCATTATCTTCGATATAACCGGATGGAAATTCAGCAATTAATTTATTATTTATTCTATTTTGAATTGTGATTATGTATTTAAAATCTTTTGTTATAGCAATAACTATTACTGAATCTTTACCATTATTTTTAACTACTTTTTCTTTTTTTACAACTGAGTTATTTGGAAGTTTGTATGTTTCTTGTTTAATTTTTAAGAAGTTGCCTTGAAATAATGTTTCTTCATTTACTATGGTACCTTTTACTCTTTGGTATAATTCATTTATTTTTTTTAGTAAAATTTTTTCTTTGTATTCTGGTGACTTTTTATAACTTAAGTTTTTGATTCTTAATTTTGTTTTTGTAATGCAGTCATTGATAGTTTCGTTTCCTTTATTTAATAATTCTTCGTTAAGTACTTTTAATATTTCATTTGTACTAATATACTTTTCTGGATAAATTATAATTTTGTTCTTTTCAAAATCTTCCATTTCTGATTCTAAAATCGTATATTTTTCATTTTTAAGTGGGTCAAAATATATTGCATAATGATATTCATTAATAATAGTATCTTCATCATAATAATATTTGTACATGAATATATATATAGGTTTTTCGGATAATGATTGATTATTTAAAATGTAGTTAATATTAATTTTGTTATAGTTGTTTTTGTAATATCTTAATTTTGCATACGTTAGATAATAAGTGTATTCATATGGATTTATATCTAAATATATCATAAGACTTTTACGTTTTTCTGCATCTTTAATGGATGATAAATAACTTTTATCAATATTAAATTTAATTATTACTTCATCAATGTCATAATCTTTATTTTCATCCTTGATTAGTTTAAGATAATATTTTTCAAATAAAACTTTTAGTTTTTCTTTGTAACTTTCTAGTATTTGATATACTTTAAGTTTCTCTTTTTCTGATAATTTTCTTGTGCTACTTAGTTTTGCAATATTATCAATGTAGTTTAATTCTTCCTTTTTAATCTTAATTATTTCATATTTCATAAATATCTTCCTTTCGTTATTTACATTATATTACTAATTTCTTGATAAGTATAATATATTTATGTTATAATACCCATAAGAGGTGCTTATGATGAATGCCGATTTAGAATTATATAAAGTCTTTTATGTTGTTGCTAAAAATAAACATATGACTAGAGCAAGCGAAGAGTTACATATTTCCCAGCCCGCAATATCACAATCAATAAAAAAACTTGAAGACCAACTTGGAGGAACATTATTTTTACGAAGTAATAAAGGAATGGAATTAACCGAAGAAGGAAAAATGTTTTATGAATATGTAAAAGGTGCTTTAGAACTTATTGGTAATGCTGAAAATGAATTTACATCTTTTAAAGATTTATCTAAAGGCGAAATAAAAGTGGGGTGTTCTACAACATTAACAAAATTAATATTAATGGATACCTTAGAAAATTTTCATAAAGATTATCCGAATATAAATATTAATATAGTAAATGGTTTAACAAGTAATTTAATAAATGATTTAAAATTAGGTAAGTTAGATTTTGTTATTTTTAATGAAAGCAATGTTAAAGAAAATAATCTTTATTTAGAAAAAATAAAAGAACTTAAACAAGGTTTTGTTTATAACCCAGATTATTATACTGATAATGTTAAAACTTTTAGTGATTTAAATAAATTACCTTTGATACTGCAAAACGGAGAATCTAACAGCAGAAAATTACTTGATTATATTGCTTTACAAGAACATGTTAAATTAATACCTAGAATGGAAGTAGTAAGTCAAGAGTTAATTAGTGAATTTGCAAATATTGGTTTAGGTGTTGGTTTTGTTATTATTGATTTAGCAAATAGAAATTTTAAAAATTTAAAAGAGTTAGAAATCAATAAAACAATACCTAATATAAATGTATATTTGGCAATGAATAAATCTATTTCTCTTACTTTTGCAAGTAAAAAATTCATTGATTATTTGTAATAAAATACTAAAAAACATAAAACTTTTGTCGTATGGTGTCGAAACGCTTGCATCTAGAAAAATCATGTGTATAATAGGCTCATTGAAAGGAGGAATTAGTCTTGAACTTTGTAAAAACAAGAGAACTTTTCATGAGTGATGTTATAGTGAAAAAACTATTTTCATCTGAGAATGGTCAAAAGTATTTAGCTAAAATTATTTGTACTGTTTTGAATATGCCTGAGGATTCTGTAAGTTTCAAAGTCATTCATCCTGATATCGGTATAAATAAAAATGTTATAAATAGTCAAGCTGATTTAGTTTTAGAAAGTGATGAAGCCCTTGTTAATGTTGAAGTTAATTGTTATAATTCAAGGTTGCTTCAAAATAAGAATAATTCTTACATTTGTCACTTGATTTTAAAACAAACTCGTACTGACAAGGACTATAAAGTTAAGCTTAAAAAAGTTTATCAAATAAATTTGAATGCTTTTGACATAACTAAAGATGATCGTTTTGTGGTTATAAGTCGCTTGGTTGATACAAAAACTCATCAAGAAATCCATCCATTTTTAGAAATTGTTGATGTAAATCTTGCAAAAATTATTAAGACAAGTTATACTAGTGTTAAGGAAAAGGAATCCTTAGAAAAATTATTGTACTTGCTTGTCTGTAACGATGAACAAGTTTTAAGAAATGTATATGATGGAGATGATTTGATGGAAAAAATGGTTGACGAAGCAAAATCTTTAACAAGTGATTTTGACTCAATGTTGTACTATGATGCAGAAGCTCTTAAAGATGCATCAAGTTATGAACTTGGTGAAGAGACTGGTAGAAATGAAGAAAAAAAATCTATTGTAGTAAACATGATTAAAGAAAATGCAGATATTAGTTTTATTGCAAGAGTTTCTGGATTATCTATCGAAGAAATCGAAGATATTAAAAAAGAAATGAATTTGTAATTATGAAAGTTTTGTATGAAATGGAAGAGTAGAAATATTTTTGATGAGTATTATACTACAATGCAGAAACAATAAAAGAATATGTTCAAAAAAATATGGATATAGGTTCCATTTCATCTGTCTTGGGATTATCCATTGATGAAATTAATAAATTAAAAATGGAAATTCAAAAAGAAAAATATTAATAATAAGTAGGGTCGGCAGGATCCGAATCTGGTCTGTGGAGGAAGAGATTCCTGCGAAGCAGAAACGCATTGTCGTGAGGCAATGCAAAATTTATTTAAAGGAGTTTTTGTTGAAGTATTATGAATGATGTTTTAAATAGATATTATAATATCATCTTTCTGGTGATTATTATATTTTATAATTTAGTACCTAAAAAGGTAAGACCAATATACCTTTTATTATCAAGCTTATTTATGTTTTTCATAATGAGCAAATGGTTAATTGTCTTCTTACTAATTTCTATTATTTCGGTGTATTTTAGTGCGATATTTATGGATAATTTAGATGCCAGAAAAAAAGAGAAATTAAAAGATGCATCAGATGATGATAAAAAAGTTATTAAAAATAAATTTAAAAGTAAGAAAAGATTTGTTTTATTACTATGCTTATTAATAAACATTTTATTCTTATTTGTTTTCAAATATCTAAAGTTTTTTACCATCAACACAAATGCACTTCTTAGTTTATTTAAAATTGATTTTAGTTTCAATATTTTAAAATTAATATCACCGATAGGTATATCATTTTATACTTTACAAATGCTCTCATATTTATTTGATGTTTATAGTGGAAAAATTTCCGCTGATCATAATTTTATAAAGTTATCATTATTTGGTTCATTTTTTCCTTGTATAATGGAAGGCCCAATATGTAGATATAGTGATACCGCAGATAAAATTTATGAATGTAACAAAATAACATATTACAATTTATGTTACGGCCTTCAGAGAATTTTATGGGGCTTGTTTAAAAAAATAGTTATTGCAGATAGATTAAATATTTTAGTTAAAACTGTATTTAATGCTCCATCACTTTATAATGGAACCACAATATTTATTGCTGCAGTTAGTTATACCATTATGCTATATATGGATTTCTCCGGAGCAATGGATGTTGTAGTTGGAACTGGTAATATATTTGGTTTTTCAATACCAGAAAACTTTAAGCAACCATTCTTTTCTAAAAATATTTCCGAATTTTGGACAAGATGGCACATTAGTTTAGGTACGTGGTTCAAAGATTACATATATTACCCAATTTCATTATCCAAGCCAATGAAGAAAATAACTCTAAATTTAAGAAAAAAATTAGGAAATCATTATGGTCCATTACTTAGTGGTACCATTGCATTATTAGTTGTTTGGCTTCTTAATGGGTTATGGCATGGAGCAGGGTGGACATTCATCTTATTTGGATTATACCACTTTTTATTCATATCAATCGGAAACATAACTAGACAATCATTCAATAAATTATATGTAAAATTAAACATTACAAAAAGTAAGGTGTTAAAAATATTACAAATATTAAAAACATCTTTCTTCGTGGTAATCGGTGAACTAATTTTTAGAAGTAATACCGTTAGCGATGCAATATTCATGATTAAGAAAATATTTACAAGTTTTGGCTTTAAGTCATCTGAACTTAGTTCACTTGGTTTAGATATTCCTGATGTTGTAGTATTACTTCTTGCATTATTAATAGTTTTAATAATTAGCATCATGAAAGAAAAAAATATCGACGTTCGTGAAAAAATATCATCAAAAAATATATTTATAAGGTGGTTAATCTATTATTGTTTAATATTTGGAATAATCATATTTGGTGCATTTGGACCTGGATACGAACCTGTTGATCCAATGTATGCAGATTTTTAAGGAGGACCTATGAAGAATTTATTTAAAAGTATTATATTTATATCCTTATTTATATTTCTTTACTATGGTTTTTCTTACATATTACTTCCAAAAGATAACATGAAGGACTTTGGTTTATTTAAAACTGCTCAATATGAAATCCTCGGTGAAAAGAAGGACTCAATTGATGTAGTAATTTTAGGTGATAGTCTTGTTTATTCATCAATTATTCCAATGGAAATTTATAACGAATATGGATTTACCGCATTTGACTGTGCAGAACCCGCCTTTATATTGCCCGATGCGTACGCATATTACAAGGTTGCATTAGAAAGTCAACATCCCAAGGTAGCTATACTTGGTGGAAATTTATTTTTTCGAAACACTCGAAAGAGAAAATCATATGTTAAATTCGAAAGAACAATTAAAAAAATTATGCCACTTTTGAACTACCACAACAATTGGAAAAATATTTTATTTGATAACATCGGACTTTTAAGTATACAAAAAGGGTATCGTTTAAATAAGACAATCAAACCAAGTAAGTCAAAGATGTACATGGAAAAAAATAAAAAGACTTACAGCTTGATATCAGAAAACCTAGAATATTTAGAAAAGTTCATCGAATTAACCCGCGAATATAACACGAAATTAATCGTTGTAGGTTTTCCATCTCAGAATGCATGGAACTATCAAAAGGACAAACTATTTCAAGATTTAAGCAAAAAGCTTGATTTTGAATACATCAATTTAAATAAGTTTGACTTAGGAATTAATTGGGAAGTTGATACGAAAGATAACGGAGAACATCTAAATTTTTATGGAGCACGCAAAGCATCAAGTTTTCTTGGTAGTTATTTAAACAATTTAGGTATTTTAGAAGATCATAGAAATGATAAAGAATATAAATTGTGGAATGTTGCTTATGAAAGGTATTTAGAAGAGGTAAATAAGTAAAATGAGTTTAAAGTACAAAATTACTTTTATTTACGTGACAAAATCATTGAATGTGACATAATTTCAGTAGAAAAGTCAAAGGGGGTATAGTATGGGAAAATTTACTATAAAATAATTTCAAGTTAAAAATAATATTGAAATTATTGAAGAACTTATGAAAATAAATAATGGATATATTACTTCAAAAGAATTAGATATGTTTGATATATACAGCATGTATCTTTCAATTATGCAAGAGAAAGAACTTATAAAAAAAGTAACAACAGGTATTTATATTGGTACTAATAAAATTGAAGATAATTATTGTTTCTTTGGTTTAAGTATGCCCAATATAATATATTCTCATATGACAGCCTTATATTTTCACGGTCTATCTATAGAGGTTTTAACTGATGTATATGATATAACAGTAAAACGAAGTTATAATAGTGTTCGTTTAAGAAAACATAATGTGTTTTATGTTGATAATGATATTTATGAACTTGGACTTACCATAGTAGAAACGCTTATGGGTAATAAAGTTAAAACATATGATGTTGAACGATGTATATGTGATATTATTAGATTTAAAAATAGAATGGATTCTTAATATATTAAACATAGTATAAGAGAGTATATAAAAAGAATGAATAAGGATCTTGTTAAACTATCTTCATAAGCTAAAAAAAATAGGGATTAAAGATAATGTAATGAATTATGTAGGTATGATATATGAATAATTTAGATTTAAAACATATGGATTTATCTAGTAAAAAGATATTAGTTAATAAGATACAGTGTAAAAAATGTAAAGACATCATTGAATCTAAGCATGTTCATGATTTTAAATGGTGTTCTTGCAAAAGTATCGCTGTTGATGGTGGCTTAGAGTATCTTAGAAGAGTAGGAGATAACTTATGAATCAAGATAAAATGCATTTTAAAAAATATTGATAAATTACTGTTATAAAATTGAGACTTATATGACAATATGTGACAATATAGTGATTAAAATAGTGTATAATATATAGGAAGGAGAGTCTGATTATGATTGAAAATTTGCCAAAAAATCTCATTGGGTTTATTAAAACAGGCGAAAGCACAACAATTGAATATAAAGAAGCAAAAAAGAGTTTACCTAGTAGTTTATTTGAATCAATTTGTTCAATGTTAAATAGAAATGGTGGACATATATTTTTGGGAGTTAAAGATGATTCTGAGGTAATCGGTGTATACAAGGATTACACTAAAACTATGAAAAAGGAATTTGTAGATTTATGTAATAATCCAGAAAAAATATTTCCAACAGTTCATCTTGATATAAAAGAATACCTTTATGAAGAAAAACATATTTTATACATTTATGTTCATGAAAGTTCAGATGTTCATAAAACAGCAAATAAGATTTATGATAGAAACGAAGATGGAGATTTTGATATAACAAACAATACTACTCAAATATCTAATTTGTATATTAGAAAAAGAAGTACTTATATCGAAAATAAAATATATCCATTTGCAACTATGGATGACTTAAGAGTTGATTTAATTGAAGAAACAAGAAAAATGGCTTCAAATAGAACTTCAAATCACCCATGGTCAAAAATGAGTAATGAAGAAATGTTGAGAAGTGCCGGATTATATGAAAGAAATTTAGAAACTGGTAAAGAAGGTTTTAATTTGGCTTGTTTACTATTATTTGGAAAAGATGATATAATTGCTTCTGCATTGTCTTATTATAAAACTGATGCAATTTTAAAGATTAAAGATATAGAAAGATATGATGACCGTGATGACATTAGAACTAATTTATTAGATTCTTATGATCGTTTAACAGACTTTATAAAAAAACATCTAAATGATAAATTTTATATTGAAGATGATCAAAGAATAAATGTTAGAGATGTAATAGCGAGAGAATTGTGTGCTAATTTGTTGATTCATAGAGAGTATTCAAATCCTTATCCAGCTAAATTGGTAATAACAAAAGATAATATTATTACAGAAAATGCAAATAAACCTAGAATAATTGGTTTTATAGATTTAAATAATTATTCTCCATATCCTAAAAATCCAAAAATTGCCGGTTTTTTTAAGGAAATAGGTCTTGCTGATGAATTGGGTTCTGGTATCAAGAAGATTGCAAAATATACTAAGATATATAGTGGTGGTGGAGAACCTTTATTTAAAGATGATGAAATCTTTGTTGCCACTGTTCCATTAACTAATAAAAGTAGTAATTCATGTTTTATTAAGAATAAAGAGTTAAAAGAATTGATTCTTGCTTTTATTAAAGAATCTTCAGATGGTCGAACTAGACAGGAAATAAACGATTATATTTATTCACAAATGAATGAAAATTTAGAAACAAAGAATAGTAGAGTAAGAACATCATTAACTTATTTAAGAAAAAAAGGCTTAATTGAAAATATAGGGTCTGACACAAAGTCTGTTTGGATTATTAAATAAAATTCTGCAGAGAATTCTGCAGAGCTCTGCAGAGAATTCTGCAGAAATACATGAAATTTATTGAGGGAAAAAACAAATAATATTTAAATTTTTATATAGTAATAATTTTAAAATATATAAAGTTATTATGGCTAAATGTAATAATTTTGCAACTATAATAAAAATCAGTTTGGCATCAGGTCCGACATATAATGATATAACTGTTAGACCTACATTTTATTTAAATTCATCTATTAAATATTCATCTGGATCTGGTACAAAAGATGATCCAATTCGTATAGATATGTGATTTACTCTTGACTTCTATGCTTTATTTGTATTATAATGAAGTCACTTGAAAAACGATGAGTGGGACAAGTATTTATTATAAACATAATAGAGAGTTTTTCAATATGGTGCAAGAAAAACAATGGTAAAAATAAATATATCACCCAGGAGTTGAGTAATTGAAGTAATAGTAGGTTGCTACGTTAATCGCGTTAAGATAATTAAGTTAATAAAAGGATGGTACCGTCATACATTGACTCCTTGGTATCGTCCTTTTTTATTTTGGAGGGAAAAGTAATGGAAAAATTTAAAAGTTTAAGCAAAGAATCAGTTGATATAACTGAAGCAAAAATCTTAGAAAAGTGGAAAAACGAAGACATACTTACAAAATGTATCGAAAACAGAAAAGATGCTCCATACTTTGTATTCTATGATGGACCTGCGACTGCAAATGGACATCCTGGACTACATCACATGGTTGCAAAATTCTTAAAAGATGCAATTTGTAAATATAAAACAATGCAAGGATATAAAGTTCTTCGTAAAGTAGGCTGGGATACTCACGGTCTACCAGTTGAATTACAAGTTGAAAAAGAGCTAGGTTTTTCAGGTAAAAAAGATATTGAAAAATATGGTATCAAAGAATTCAATCAAAAATGCAAAGAAAGTGTTTGGAAAAATGAAGATACATTTACAGATTTAACTGAAAAAATGGGTCAATTCATAGACATTAAACATCCATATGTTACATACGATAACAACTACATTGAAACAGAATGGTGGATTTTAAAAAAATTCTATGAAGAAGGATTATTTTATGAAGGAGTAAAAATTCTTCCTTATTGCCCAAGATGTGGAACAGGTCTTGCTTCACACGAAGTTGCTCAAGGCTATGAAGAAACAAGTGTTGATACGGTAATAGTACCAATGAAGAAAAAGGATAGTGATGTATATTTCCTAGTTTGGACAACAACACCATGGACATTAATAGCTAATGTTGGTTTATGTGTAAATCCAGATTATGATTATTCACTAGTTTTAAGTAAAGGAACAAAGTTTATTTTAGCAACATCTCTAATTTCAAAAGTTTTAGGTGATGATGTAGAAATCCTAGACACATTCAAAGGTAGCTCTTTAGAATACACAGAATACGAACAACTAATACCTGAACTTTCTGTTAATAAAAAAGGTTTCTTTGTATGTTGTGATTCATATGTTACTGCTGAAGATGGTACTGGTGTAGTTCATTTAGCTCCAGCATTCGGTGCAGATGATGCAAACGTTGGAAGAAAATACAACTTACCTTACTTAAATCCAGTAGGTGAAGATGGAAAATACACTGAAGGACCATGGAAGGGAATGCTTGTTTTTGATGCAGATGTCGAAGTAATCAAATACTTAAAAGAAAATGATAAATTATTTAAAAAACAAAGAATAGTTCACAACTATCCTCATTGTTGGAGATGTCACACACCTTTAATTTATTATTCTAAACCAAGTTATTATCTTGAAGTAACTAAAATAAAAGATAAAATTGTAGCTAATAACAAAACTGTTAATTGGTATCCATCATATGTTGGTGAAAAACGTTTTGGTAATTGGTTGGAAAACTTAAATGACTGGGCAATTTCTCGTTCAAGATACTGGGGAACACCACTTCCATACTGGATTTGTTCATGTGGTCATACTGAAATGATTGGTTCACGTAAAGAATTAGTAGAAAAAGCTATTGAAGATATTGATGAATCCATCGAATTACATAGACCATACATAGATGATGTTCATCTTTTATGCCCTGAATGTGGTAAATCCATGACTAGATGTAAGGATGTAATAGATTGTTGGTTTGACTCAGGTTCTATGCCATTTGCACAATTTCATTATCCTTTTGAAAATAATGATTTATTTGAAACTCAATTTCCAGCAGACTTTATTTGTGAAGGTATTGATCAAACTCGTGGATGGTTCTATACACTTTTAGTAATTTCAACATTTGTAAAAGGTGTAAGTCCATTTAAAAATGTTTTAGTAAATGATTTATTATTAGATGCAAATGGTAAAAAGATGAGTAAAACAATGGGTAATATCGTCGAACCATTTACAACAATGAAAGAATATGGTGCAGATACAGTTAGATTCTATCTTCCATATGTTTCACCAGTCTGGGTACCTTTAAAATTTGATATCAATGGTTTAAAAGAAGTTCATTCTAAATTCTTTAACCCACTTAAAAATACATATAATTTCTTTACAATGTATGCCAATATTGATAATATTGATATAAATGAATGTAACATTCCATTAGAAAAAAGAGAAGACATCGATCGCTGGTTAATAAGTAAATACAATAAACTATTAAAATATGTAACTGATGCTTATAATGAATATGATTTAAATAAAGTAGTAAAAGCATTAACTTTATTTGTTTCAGATGATTTATCAAATTGGTACATAAGAAGAAATAGAGCAAGATTCTGGGGTAATGCAATGGATGATTCTAAAAGGGCCGTATACATTACAACTTATGAAGTTTTAGTAGGACTTTCTAAAATACTTGCACCAATATCACCATATTTATCTGAAGAAATTTATACTAATTTAACTTTAGAAGAATCAGTTCATCTAGCAGATTTTCCTAAGTATGATGAGACAAAAGTCGAAGAATTACTTGAAGAAAAGATGGATTTAGTTCGTGAACTTATCAGTATCGGAAGAAATACTCGTGAAGAACATAAACTTAGAGTTCGTCAACCGCTAAGTGAAATTCTAATCGATGGCAAAAACAGTATGATTATCGGTGAACTTACTGAACTCATTAAAGAAGAATTAAATGTTAAAAAAGTTTCTTTTGTAACTGATACATCACTATATATGAACTTTACTGTTAAACCTAATTTTAGAAATGTTGGTAAAGTTTTCGGAGCAAACTTAAAAGAATTCCAAACTAAATTACTTGATTTGTCTTTATCTGATGTAAAGAAACTTCAAAACAATGAATCTATAAAAATGAATATAGCAGGTCAAGACTATGATATTTATAGTGATATGGTTGATATAAGAATTGATGCCAAAGATGGATTTGATGTTGGAATGGATAACAATAATTTCGTTATTTTGAATACAACCCTTACAAAGGATTTAATTAATGAAGGTATTGCTCGTGAAATAATTTCAAAAGTTCAAACAATGAGAAAGAACAATAACTATGAATTAACTGATAGAATAAATATTACTTATTCAGCTGATGAAGATATAAAATTAGCAATAGATGATTTTAAAGATTATATCATGCATGAAACTTTAGCAAAGACTATTGAAAATGGTTCTGCTAATGGAGAAAAATTCATGATTGATGATAAAGAAATAACTATTGATATTTCTAAAAATTAATGTTAAAATTCTGGTAGGTCCATGTAGCTCAGTTGGATAGAGCAAATGCCTCCGACGCATTAGGTCGCAAGTTCGATTCTTGTCATGGACACCAGATTGTATTAAACCTCGTTAAAGCGAGGTTTTAATTTTAAGGAGATTTTATGGATGTTCAAAAATTATGGAATGATTTTAAAAATAAAAATAATATAGATAATGATAATTATTCTATCTGGTCTTTTGGAGATAATTCAGATTTACTTTTAGAATTAGTAATGTTAGGTGAAAAAACTGCAACATCGTCATTATATATGTTGTATAATAATGAAAAATTACCTAAAGAAGGTGAGTACAACATTATTTTAAATAGTAAAAATGAAGCAAAGTGTATAACCAAAACAACAAAAGTATATTTAAAAAAATTTGGTGAAGTATCTTCTGAACATGCTTACAAAGAAGGCGAAGGTGATAAATCTTTATCTTATTGGAGTGAGGTTCATGAAAGATTTTTTAATGAATGTCTAGCTTCTTACAATAAAAAAATTACATTGAATGATTTAGTAGTTTGTGAAGAATTTGAACTAGTACATAAAATAAATTAAAAAATATTAAATTTTATTAAAAGTTATGATATAATTTATAAAGAACGGAGGTCTTTAAATGTTAGATTTATTTATTCCTGATGTATATCAACAAAGTATTTATACAATTAATTATAAAAAGTTAAAGAAAAATGGTATCAAGTGCCTTCTTTTTGACTTGGATAACACTATTGCACCATATAAAATAAATGAACCAGATCAAAATGTAAAGGAATTATTTAATCGTCTTGAACAAGATTTCAAAGTAATAATTATTTCTAATAGTGGTAAAAATAGATTAAGGCCTTTTAAAGAAATATTAAATGTTGATGTTGCTTTTAGTAGTAAAAAACCTTTAAAAGGAAAATATAAAAAGATATTAGAATTATATCATTTTAAAATAGATGAAGTTGCTTGTATTGGGGATCAATTATTAACAGATATTCTTGGTGCTAATAGAATGGGTCTTACAAGTATTTTAGTTAATCGGGTAGCTAAATATGAAATGTTTCCAACTCGAATAAATCGTTTTATGGAAAAATTTATTTTAAAAAAGTTAGCCAAACAAAATATTTTAGTAAGTGGGGTATATTATGATTAAATGTAAAGGTTGTGGAATAATACTTCAAAGTGAAGATAAAAAGAAAATCGGATATACACCAGATATAAAAAATGAACTATGTCAAAGATGTTTTAAATTAAAAAATTATAATACTTTGATTAATAATGGTGTAAATATTGATAATGATAAATTAATAAAAAAAATAAATAGTCTAAATGTTTATGTTTTATTTCTAGTAGATTTTTTAAATATTGATTCTGAAGCAATGGATTTATATAAGAAAATAAAGGTAAATAAAACTTTAGTTATAACTAAAGAAGATATAATACCAAAAAATATTATTAAAGATAGACTTATTAAGAATATCAAAGATATTTATGAAATAAGTGAAGATATAATATTAACAAGTACAAAGTTTACTAAAAATATTGGTAATATTGAATCTATTTGTTTAAAAGAAAAAAAAGTATTGTTTGCGGGATACACAAATACTGGTAAAAGTAGTTTAATTAATAAAATGGTTGGTAGTGATATAACTGTAAGTAGCAGGGAAAATACAACACAAGATTTTATTAAGTTAAATGTTGATGGGGTAACTATTTATGATGCACCAGGTTTTATGAGTAACACAAAAAGAGATGTTGTTTCTAAGAATATAATTAAACCTAAAACTTATCAGTTACCAAGTAAACATTATTTAGAATTTAATAATATTAAATTAAATGTAAGTGAAGATAGTAATATAACATTATATTTACCAGATGAAGTTATAATAAATAGAAGAAGAGAAAAAAATAATATTACATGTGATGTTTTAATTCCTAAGAATTCTGATTTAGTTATTAAGGGATTAGGTTTTATTAAATTTTCTAAAACAAGTTTAGTTAGTATAACTAGTGATTATGAAATAAGGCCAAGTATAGTAGGTGCTAATAATGAGTAAGATTAGGGTAATGAATGAGCTTCTTGCTAATAAAATAGCAGCTGGTGAAGTTGTTGAAAAATGTTCATCAGTGTTAAAAGAGTTAGTTGAAAATTCAATTGATGCAGGTGCTACCAATATTAAGGTTTTACTTGATGGCGGAGGACTTAAAAAAATTGAAGTTATTGATGATGGAAGTGGCATGGATAGAGAAGATGCGTGTCTTGCTTTTTGTAGACATGCTACTAGTAAGATATATAAAGATGATGATTTGTTTTTTATTGAAACACTTGGATTTAGAGGTGAAGCATTAGCAAGTATAGCTAGTGTATCTGAGGTGAATATGGAAACATCAAATGGTGTTGTTGGAACACTAGTCCATATAAAGGGTGGTAAAGTACTTGAAGTAAGTGATGCACCATTAAGAGTAGGCACTAAAATTGAAGTTTCTAATATATTTTATAATACACCTGCCAGATTAAAGTATTTAAAGACTGAGGGCACTGAACTTAATAATTGTCTTGCTTATATTGAAAAACTTGCATTATCTAAACCTGATATTGCATTTAGTTTAAGTAATAATGATAAAGTTTTAGTAAAAACAAGTGGAAGTAACAATTTGCTTAAAACAATTCATGAAATATATGGACTTAATGTATCAAGTAATATGCTTGAATTAAAAGCAATGAATGATGATTATGAGGTAAGTGGTTATGTTTCAAAACCTAGTATATTAAAAAAGAATAGAAATCATTTTAATACATTTGTTAATGGAAGAATTGTTAAAAATATTGATATAAATAGAGCTATAAATGATGCATATAATACATATAAACATGAAGGTTTTTATCCAATAGTGGTTATTAATATTGAAACAGATCCAACGCTTGTTGATGTAAATATTCATCCCACTAAACAAGATATTAAATTAAGTAAGATGGATGAGTTATATGATTTAATTTATAAAAATATAAAAGGTGTTTTATATAAAAACTTGCTTGTTGCATCAGCTTTAGTAAATGAAGAAGATAATGATATAAAGAATAATTTTATTGAACCAAGTGTGTATGAGAAAATTGATACAAGTAATGAAACACTCGAAATACCTTGGGAAGAGGAAATTGTTCAAACATCACTTGATTTTGGTACTAACGAAGTAATTAAAAATGAAGAGTTTAAAAGTCTAAAGTTATATCCAGTTGGTCAAGTACATGGTACATATATTATTTGTGAAAATGAAGATGGAATGTATATAGTTGATCAACATGCTGCACATGAAAGAGTAAATTATGAAATGATTACAAAAAGATATCAAGATGAAGAAGTAACATATACAGATATGTTGGTACCTTTAAGTATTGAACTTTCAACTAGTGATTATACTTTGTTTCAAGAAAGAAAAAGTGTTTTAACAGACTTAGGTTTTAAAATAGAGGATTTTGGTATAAATACGATTTGTATAAAGGGTCATCCGACATGGCTTAGGGAAAATTATGAACAAGATAATATTAAGTATATAGTGGATTTAGTTTTAGAAAATAAGAATTTTAATAAAGATAGGTTCTTAGATAGTTTAGCAAAAATGGTAAGTTGCAAGATGAGTGTTAAAGCAAATGAACACTTAAGTTTAGAACAAATGGAAAAATTGCTTAATGATTTGGTTAAATGTGATAATCCTTATAACTGTTGTCATGGAAGGCCATCAATTATGAAATTTAGCAACTATGAGTTAGAAAAAATGTTTAGGAGAGTGCTATAATGTTACCAGAAAAAAGAAAAAAATTAATAATAACTAGTATATCAATTATTGTAATGATTTTTGTTATAATTGGTATTGCTAAATTAAGTAGCTATATAAAAAGAATGAATACCCCAGTGCAAGATTTAAAGAATAATGATACTTATCCGAGTAAATATCAATATTATGGTTTTAGTAAAGATCAAGATAATATATATAAATTATATGGAATAATGGGTAAAGATGAAACATATTTAAATTTAAGAACATTTTATAATATAAAAGATTATACATTAAGAAATAATAAGTTAGTTATATATAGTGATGCTATAAATGAAATAAGATATGATTCTAAAGAAGATGAGTTTTATTTTTATGAACTAGATAGTTTTTATAGTAAAGATTATACAGTTAGAGTAACAGATAAATTTTTTGTTAAAGTTGGACCAAATAATATGTATTATAAATTATATAATGAAGAAGATGATAGGGAAATAGAAAGTAAAAAGGTTGATAGTAAGATACTTATTAATGGTAATGTAATATATTATGTTGTTAATGATGGGGTTTATGCTTATAATGTAGAGTCACATGAAAAGAAGTTAGTGGTACCAATTGGTATTGATTCAACAGTTAAGCTTTTAAATAATGCTGGAGATTATATGTATTTTGAAAGTGGAGAATACTTATATAGTTATAATATGAAGACTGGTATAATGACTGATGTATTAAAAAATATTATAGATTATGATGAGGTTACATTTGTTGATACCACAATAAGTGGGTTCTTGTTTTTAACAAAAGATAAGAATGATGATTATGTCTTAAAAGAATATAATTCAGTTGGTAATAAAGTAATTGATACATTTGAATATAAGTTAAATGATGAAGTTATTACTTATTCTAAAAAGATGGATAAAAATCTTTACTACATGAAGTTAAAAAATAGTGAAAATATAGAAAAATATGTTATAATAGATGTACTTAAAAAAGAAGTTGTTAAAGAATTTAGTAACGATTATGATTTAGTAGTAAGGGTGATGAATAATGAAGATTAATTTGAATTTGCTTCCAAAAGTATTTGATGAAGATATCATTATACCTGAGGATTTTTATAAGGGTACATCAATTAAAGATTTAAGTAAAGTTAAAGTAGTTGGAAGTATTAAGTATAATGTAATAGATGAAGTTGTAATAGATTTAGATGTAAGTGGAGAAATGTTACTTATTGATGCAATTACAAATGAACCTATAAAATACCCATTTTCGATTAAAATTTTGGAAAATTTAGCAGAAATTGATGAAAATGATGCAAAATATTTAGAAAAAAGTAAAAATATACTTGATATAATTGAATTTTTATGGGAAAATATTGTATTGGAAGTTCCTATTCGGATTACGAAGTCAACTGGGGTATCACTACATGGTGATGGTTGGCAATTAAACGAAGATGAAAATAAGGATAAGATAGATCCAAGATTTCAAAAATTAGATGAATTTTTTAAAGGTGGTGAATAGACATGGCAGTTCCTTTCAGAAGAACTAGTAAAACTAAAAAAAGAATGCGTAGAACTCATTTGAAAAAAGAAGTTGGAGCTTTAACAAAGTGTTCTAAATGTGGTGCTACATTAAGACCTCATAGAGCTTGTACTAAATGTGGTAACTACAATGGCAAAACTGTAATTAATGTTGCAGAAGAAAATGAATAAGAAATTACATAAAAAAGTGTAATTTCCTTTTTTTTGAGTTGAAATTTTGTAATAATTGTGTTAATCTTATTATAGAAGGGAAATATGAATTATGACGAATGATGAATTAAAAAGTTTTTATCTTGATTTAATTAAGGGTTTAGAAAATGGTTTAGTACCTAATCCAGATTATTCTGAACACTATTCTAAAGCACGTGAAAATAATACTTTAGAATCTTCTTTAGATGAATTAGATGATTTAAATAAGAAGATGAATCAAGGTATTGATGTTAGTGGTTTTACAAAAGAAGCCTTTAATAGTTTAAGTGATATTAGGGAAATAATTGATAATGATCCTTTATTTTTAAGAAATAGTGGTAATGAAGAATTTACTAAGTATTTAAATGAAGTAAGGGAACAATTTAATATAGCAGGTGAAGCATTAACTAATGAACAAGTATTAAAGAATTGTGAAGAAGTTTTAAGTGATAATGAAGCTTTATTACAAGATGCTAATAAGAAAAGAACTGCTATAAAGAGTGATAGTAGTTTATCTATGTTAGATAAATCTATTATGTATGCTGAAGCTAATGCTTTATATGAAAAGAGATTACAAGCTAGGGATTTAGCAATTAAGGCAAGAGATGAACAAAAAGTTAAATTTGAAGCATCTTTAAATGATATGAAAAAGAATTTAAACATTAATGAATTTATTAATGGTATTTTAAAAAGTGTTAATAAATTAGATGTTTCATATCGTAATTTAGCTATATCTAGTGGTGCATTAGAAAAATTAGGTGATGCTATTCGTGATTTAAGAGATAAAGTAGTGGTATTTAGAAATGATGCTTTATTTGATGAAGCTAAATATAATGAAATATTAAAAAATTGTGGATTAATGAAAGCAGAAGAATCTAAGGAAGAATTAGATAAGAAGATTAGTGAAATTAGAGATACTATTGCTAAATTAGATGGTAATGTTGAATTAATTAGTGAAGAAGAAAAAAATAATATACAAGAAAAGGATGAAGAACCCGGTTTTAGTGTTGATGATTTAATTCCTGAAGAAATTTCTTTAGATGATGTAAATGAAAAGAAAGAAGAAGTTTCTGAACAAAAAGTGGAAGAAAAACCAGTAATTGAAGCTGAAAAAGAAAGTAAAAGTATTGAAACTGTTGCTGAATTAGTTGCTGAGTTAAAGAAGTTAAATCCAAATGCAAAGATTAGTAACATTGATGGAACTTATACTTTAGAAGAAGATATTAATACAATTACTTTACCAAAGGATTTTAAATATGATAATAATTTAGGTATTAATAACAAGATAGATGATTTTACACCATATATTAGTTTAGATGTAAAAGCACCAGTAATAGAAGAAAAACAAGAAGAAACAAAGGTAGCTGAACCTGTTGCTCCAGAAAAAAGAGAAAATCCTAAAAAAATAGATACTGCACCACAAGTTCCTGGTGGAAAATTAAAAGTTAAAAAGATAAGAAAAGCAGTAGTAGCTCCATATGTTAAATCTATTTTATGCTTTGGTTCAATTGAAGGTATTTGTTGGATACTTGCAGGGTCTAATCCACTTGCATTAACCTCTGTTATAGCAGGTAGTGTTACATTAGGTGTGTTAGCTCAAGGTATTTATAATAAATTAGTTAGTGCTGGAAATGTAAAGGGAATGTATAATGAAATGGAAAGAAAAGATCCTAATTTTGAAGGTGAAGTTTGGGCTTATCCGGTTCTTAACAAATTTATGAATATGTTTAAAGATATTCGTCATAATAAGAAAAATACTAAAGAAGAAGTAAAAGGTGCTTCAGAAGAAGAAAAACAAAAAGAACCTGAAGTTAAAAATGAAGAAGTGGTTGAAGAATTAACTCCAGCAGTAGAACAACCAAATAAAGAAGATGATATTGGTTTTCAACAATTATTTAATAATACATTAGAAAGTAATTTGAAAGAAATAGATGAAGAAAGTACTTTAGGAGGAAGAAGATAATATGACAGTTGATAGTGTGATTACATTAGAAAATGATGTGAATTGTTTATTACTAGAAAAAGTAAATTATGAAAATGATAATTATTTTCTAGCAGTTGTATTAACAATAGATGAAGAACCAAGTAATAATTATGTTATCTTTAAAGAAATTATTGAAGATAATGAAAATTATGTTGAAAAGGTTGAAGATGTAAGTTTACTTAGAACATTATTAGGGCTATTTACTGTTAATGTTGATGAGTTAATTAAGTGCTTACCAGATGAAATATAGAAAGTGACTTTTGACACTTTTTTTGCTGTAAACTATTGCATTGGTAAAATTAATATGATAAAATTTTATTAGAATAGAGGCTTCAAGAATA
>ULMK01011869.1_pt1 | contig 35080 bp, 33 predicted proteins | sample 1951621 | NCBI WGS metagenome assembly ULMK01 (sample SAMEA4835547, study PRJEB28245) | human gut metagenome | biome: gut microbiome; material: fecal sample | place: Denmark | collected 2008
GAAGCCGTTTCAAGCATCATCAGCCTGGGCACAGAGTATGTGGAAGGGAAAAGCGAAAATGCCCGGATTTATATCGGAGGCAGCCAGATTGTCGAAAACGGGGGGATTGCCTCGGGAAGTACCGTAAACCTTTTCGGCGTACAACAGGTTGCCGACGGCGGGCAGGCGGCGGAAAGCAGAATTATCGGCGGGACTCAGATTGTCCCCGGCACTGCCGATGGAACGGAATTGTTTGCCGGGCTGCAGAATATTGAAACCGGCGGACTTGCTTCGGATACTAAAATCCATGGCGGCATACAGACTGTATTCTCAGGCGGAATTTCGCGGAATACGGAGGCCGACGGCGGATTAATCGTATTGCATTCGGGCGGAATTATGTCCGGAATTACAAAAATAACCGATGGCATTCTAAATGTCGCCGGAACAAACAATATTTCAGATTTAGAGTTGAAAAATGCCTTGGTAACCATAATAAAGGAACCGGGCTTTTCGCAGCTGCAGATAGACAAGCTCGACGGCAGCGGCATTTTCAGTATCAGCAGCAATTTGGCGCAAAGTGAAGCCGATCACTTGGATATCGGGGGCGGCAACGGAAATTTCGGGCTGATTGTGCACGATTACAGTGCTGATGGAAATCTGCCTGCAGAATTTAAGCTCATAGACGAAACGTCGTCGGCAGCGGATAACTTTTACTTGGTTGGCAACGCCGTTGATGTTGGTGCTTTCAGATATAATCTGCAGCATGACGGCGATGACTGGGTACTGCATCGGACGCAGGAACATACAGACAGTTCGCTGATTGCCAAAAATACGTACAGTTCGCTGGCCTCGTTATTTTATACGCACCTTAATCCGTTGTACAACCGTTTTCGCATGAAACATAAACGAACCGGAAAAGATGACGGACTATGGATTAAGGGGATTGGCCGCGAAATTAAATTCCGCTACAAAGACCAGACGAAAAGCAATATGAAAATTTATGGAGCGGAAATCGGTTATGACCGTGAAATCTGGCATAATGGCGGAAAGGGCCTGCAGTTGGGGCTGTATGGCGGAACAAGCGATTCAAGACAGAAATACGACCGCGGCGGGCATGGCGACGGCGAAACGCAGAGCCTCGGAGTATATTCAACCCTGAGTACGGCAGATAACTGGTTTGTAGATGTTGTCGGAACGTATTTCTGGCACACGCAGAAGATAAAAAGCTATACGCCTTCGGGTTCCGATGTCAACGGCAAGTATGATGCAAACGCATGGCAGGTTTCGGCTTTTGTCGGAAAGAGATGGGATATTGCCGAAAGCTGGTTTGTCGAACCATATATGGGACTGAACTATATGCGCGTAGACGGAATAGATTACCGGACAAATTTTAATACGCGGGTCAGTGCGTCGGCTGCGGATTATTTGGGAGGCAGTATCGGGGTATCGGGAGGAAAAGAGTTTGTTTTGGCTGATGGAACCGTTTTTGATGCTTACGGACGCTTTAGCCTGATGCACGATTGGGACGGCAAAAGTCCGGTTACCGTGGCAGACGAAATCTTTGCCGAAGATACGTCCTCGCTGCGTTATGAATTGGGGGCAGGAATAGCCGCCGCGTGGAACGAGACAAATTCCGCCTATTTTGAAGCGTCAACCCAGCTTGGCAGCAGCGTCCGTTTTCCGTGGGAAATCAATATCGGCATTCAGTTTAATTTCTGAAAAGCAACAGGCTCGGTATAAGCAGTTCTCCCTAAATGAGAAGTATAGTCCGCAAAGTCATAAAATCATAAAGATTAAAATCCTTCCTCTTTGTAAGGACGGGACATCAGCTCGTCCATAGCCTCATTTATAGATAAACCGCTGAACAGAACTTTGTTGACCGTTTCGCATATCGGCATTTCTATGCCCAGCTCATGTGCACGTTTGACAACGGCTTTGGCCGTATAAATTCCTTCTACCGTACGCGTATTTTCCTCCAGCAGTTTCTCTGCGTGGCCGCAGGCGCCGACCTCATATCCGAAACTGAAATTGCGGGAGGTTGCACAGTTTGCCGTCAGAACGAGGTCACCCATACCGCTCATCCCCATCATCGTGCGCAAGGTTCCGCCCAAAGCCTTGGACAGCCGTACCATTTCGTTAAAGCCGCGTGTAATCAGCGCCGCTCGCGCCCCGTCGCCGAGTTTAGCCCCTTCAACAACGCCCGAAGCGATGGCAATGACGTTTTTGACGCTCCCGCCGATTTGCGGCGAAATCATGTCAGCGGTCAGATATGGGCGGAAATAAGGCGTTCCGAGCATGTTGGCAAGTTCGGAGGCAATTCCCTCTTTGGCACAGGCAATCGTAACGGAGGCCAGCTTCTGTTTGGCGACATCGACTGCAAAACCCGGACCGGACAAAATGGCAACCGCAGCATAAGGAATTTCTTCCTGCAATACTTCCGAGAGCATCTTTCCCGTTTCCACTTCAATTCCTTTGGCGCATAAAACGATAACCGTGTCTTCTTTGACATAGGATTTCATCTGTTTCAGCATCAAACGTGTCCATTGTGCCGAAGTTGTCAGCAGAATAACCTTGGCAAATGCGAAAACATCGGCGATATCGGCAGAGGCTCTGATGGCATCGGGCAGGGGAATATCCGGCAGAAACATTTTATTGACGTGCTTCTGGTTGACGGAGTCGACAACTTCCTGTTCGCGTGCCCAGCACAAAACGTCGTTTCCGGCGCGTGCAGCAGTTAAAGCCAGCGCCGTTCCCCAAATTCCCGTTCCTATAATGCCGATTCTTTTCATAAATTTCTCCTTAAACAATATTCAAAAACTGCCGCAACGCATAGCATCAGGCTGTTCTCCGCTTATAAGCGGAATTTACAGAATTATAGTTAATAAAATATAAATATTGCCCGGATACGCTATTTCCGGAAGAGGAGGATTTTTCGCTTGACAGCTTAAAATTAAGCGAAAAGCAGAGGAAGGCAATTCAAAACCTTGATATGGCTAATCAGTTAACCATAATTAAAGCGCTTCGGGAACAGCAGAGCATCGAAAAGCCACATCAAGAGGTGAACGAAGAAGTTGAGAAGATAGCGGCTGAAAACAAACCCGACAATGATTTGAGAATACATAATACCCCGAAGCAATATGCTTCTAATGAATACGCGGGAACGAAGAGCGATGCTGATAAAAAAGAGGAAGCAAAAATTGATTATTCAAAATATGGAAATGGATTTACCAAAGGATTTATTGATGAATTAGTTTCAGATGTCGAATTTAATAGTATTATCAATGAGTATCTGGCTCCTAATGAAGGGGGATATAATAATGATAAGGACGACAGCGGAGGTGAAACTAATATGGGAATTTCTAAAAACACCCATAAAAATGAAGATATAAAGGGTATGACAAGAGAAAGAGCCAATGCTATTTTTTATAGAGATTACTATAAATGGAATGGTATTGACAAATTACCTTATAAAATACGAGGATTTATTGTAGATTTTGGTATTTGTTCTCAACCACTGATGGCAATAAAAATGACACACCGTGTTTTAGGCATTCCTGAAGGAAATATTATAGGTAAAACTACCTTAGACAAATTTAAACGATTCACACAGAGAGATTATGAAGATTTTCTAGAGAGATACAGAGCTGAAATGATAAAATATTTCTATAAAGTTGTACAAGCCAATCCTAGGAAGAAAAAATTTTTAAACGGTTGGATTAATAGAGCAAAAAAAGCACACCTAAGCAATTAACCCTAAAATAGGGTGGAAGTTTTTATTTCCACCCTATTTACAATTGTGTAAAAAATAGTGATAGTCATCAAAAAATTTTTCGGTTGAATGTAACAATGTCGTGGTGTAATCTCTCAAAACATCGGCAACACGAATTTGAGTGTCTATATCACACATTGTCCCTCCAATATCAGAAAATTTATTTTCACAAAAAATAACAGCATAAATTTTTTCCGCTAATGCCTTAAATTGAAGATAGTTTTCCCAATCTGTATCAAAATTTTTATAAAAATTCTGTAAGAGATATTTAGTTATATTTTCATAACAAATTGTGCTATCCGGTATTTCTTGAGGACAAGATGTAAAATCTTTTTTGATTTTTTGCAGTAGTATATAAGAATCAATTAGTTGTGTTATATCTTCTTTATGACTCCAATCTCCATTGTTATATATTTCATCTACATCTATCCCATAATATAGATTTTTCGCTTGAGATGTCGAGATTTGTATAAAAAGACAAAAAGCAAAAACGAATAATTTTTTTTTCATTTAATAATCTCCATTTGTATAAAGATAATTTGCTATATGTTATTGATTATCTTTAATAACAATAAAAGTTATATCAATATAATCCTTAATTGCTTGTATCGGCATTAACCTGAGGTAATAATTAAAGTCAGCAATTTTAGCATATATAACCTCATAAAAAACAAATAAAATCGTTGCATATAATTTATATTTTTAATATAAAAAATCAATAAAATAATTTATACTTTGTAACAAGGTCAAAATGTCAGTAAAATATGATGTATAATCTGGAGCAGCCTAAATTTAATTACAAAGAATGTTTGGATAATTGATAATTTTTATTACACGATAAAACATGGTTTAGCAATGGAAAATAGAAAAGGAATCTTAAATGAAGTGGCTGGTTTTAGTTTGTTTTTTTATTACTTTTAATGCGGATGCACGTAATCTTGCTTGTCCAACAGGAAAGTTTGGCAATTGATAAGTTAGAGCAAGAGTTGAACAATTGTAAAGTTGATTATGGGGATAATGCTTCTACAGCAGATATGAATAATGCTACGTATGATGCGATTGATTGTGTTGTGGGAGTCGCACATAAAATATTTGATACATATTATTCTTCAACTGCAAAAGAAAGCAAAGAGCAGTTTGATAAATTGGTTACTGCAATTTATGATCATAGTCATCATCTTGTTCATGAGAGTGATTTTGCGAAAAATGTATATACAGGGACAATGTATATTACTTCTGCAATAGGATATGCTCATTCAATGATTAGAGAGATTGTTAAAAAGTATATCAAAGAAGTTCGATTTGAATGTGCTGATGCACATGAGTTTGACAACTAAAACCAGCCATATTTTAAAAATAAAGAAATAACAAGAAAACATAAAATTAGAAATCATTTTAGAATAACTCTTCCGCCAGTTCTTCCACCGTTCTGTAATTATCCAAATCATCCGGTTGGTAACGGCGGAGGTTTTTGAGTATCTGCAAAACCGGTCGTGACGGAATATATTGTTCTTCCGGCGGTTGTCGGTAGGAATAGTCGTAGCTGATGATTTTTCGGTCTTTAATGTAGGAAATACTGCTGCAATCACTATTATGATGTCTACGGTAATGGATTAACGGATAACCGCGAAACATAAAGCCGTTATCCCAGAGTTTCACCAGATTCCCAATGCTGATTTTATCTATTGCATAACCGTAATACGGACAGGCAAAACTCGTAATGATAATGCCGTCAACAATAACCGAGGCATAGGGTGTTCCCAGTTTGAATTTGTGACGATTTTCCCAAATCTTATCAAAATGTTCCAGAAACCACTCTCGGCGTTGTTGCTTTTGCTGCTTTATAATTTTATAACTTTCTTTTGGGAGTTTTGCAAGAGCTTCGTAATAGTTATACGTCTTTAAAGAATAGCGAAATTCTGATGCATTAACAAGGTATATCAAATATTTAGGTATTCTAACCCTTATATAATACACTCTGTTTCTTCTGATAAGCCAGTGATGACCGTTCATAAAAGCCCTCTTGTGGTACATAGTTGTGGTACACTATGTCATTTGAGGGTATCTCCTGTGTCGCAATAAAAAAAGACCTTGTAAAAACAAGGTCTTATAAGTCTCTTGGCTGGGGTGGCTGGATATGTCAATACAACCCATAAAACCTTGTTTAACGCAAAATCAATAACTTATCTAAATATTGTCTGGGGTGTAAACCTCAAAGTTATTAGCAGTTTTCATTAGCACTGCTAATAAAATATATTAGCATAAATTCGCTGTCAATTAGGAATATCAAGCCTTGTGGGCGAATTTATTCTGCTAATAACTTTTATATTCGTGTAAAATGTATTTTACATATAAATATTTTAAAAATCAAAAATTAATAACCTAAGAAAGTCTAGCCATAAATTGTAGATAATTTTCAGAAAAATTTAAGATGTTTTGTTCGAAATTATCTATATAATCTATTATAGAAATATTTTTGTATTGTAGTAATTTGTTTTCTGCAAATTCAAGAGTAGGTGGATTAATAGTTTTGTAATTAGAAAAATGAATATTGTAGATATATACACTGAATAAATGATCTTCAGGATGGTATAAGCAGTTGCGAATATTTCTTAGTTCAGCCTCTATATCCTTAAATGAAATAAAAATATTTAATAATTCCTTATTGGATAAGGAGGGATTTTTTGCAGATAATTTATGCATTTGTTAAATGGTGCATTTCTACTGTCAATTCTTCCATTTAAATATTTAATATCAAAAAAAGTAAGAAAATGTGATATTATACTTGTTGCAGAGTTGAAAAATACATCAATACTTTCTTTAAGGAAAGGAATTTGTGGAAGAAGATTACTTGAGGAATATTTTTCAATATTAACTTGTATAACTGAGCTAAGTTGCTCATATTCTGTTATAAGAAAATATTTTACTTTATCGATAGATGCTAAATCAGATAATATCTTGAAACCAATGAGCTTTAATATTTCGTGTGACACTTCTGGAGAAAGTCCATTTGGAAAATTTTGGCGTATAATTGCGTATGATTTTTTATAAATAGGGCTGTTTGTTGAAAAATCAAACAGTTTAAAAATTGAAGTATAACTGTCAACAGATTTTCCTGTTTTACAATCAATCCCTTTTCCTGGAAAAAAAGAATAAGTTGCTGTATCCGTAAATGCTAAGATTGGTATATAGGCCCCATATTCACAATCTACAATTTTTTCATTTGGAATTTCTATTTGTATGTCTTCAGTAGTTTCAATTAATTTAGGCATCATCTATCTCCAATGAGCATTTTAGAATTAAGCTTTAATTCGTTATTCTAACGCATCATTTTACTTTTGGGCTATAAATTGAGGAAAAAATGGAGTTAGAGAAGCAATATTCCACCAATCTTGATAATATTTGGCAACACCTTCATTCCAAGGCTTAGCCCCAATATAATGGATTATTTGTGGCTTAGTATATACATCATTGAGTTGATGTTTGGTAATGATGTTTTCATTTTGCATGGCATACCATATTTCATCTGTATCGTAAAGCTTACCATAATTGGCCGCCATAGCATTATAAATCGGGCTGATATGAAGAATTTTACCTTGACAAGTATAATTAACAATATCTTGATCTGAAAAGGGAAATTCTTCTGTTATGAGAGGTAGCCACTTTTGATATATTTTATCTTTTCTTATTTGATTAAGGTTCCAAAGAGAAACTCCTATATTAACATAGTTACCCAATAAAGTTTCAAATTTATATTTTTTCCAACAATAATATTTATTATAATGATAGTCAAACACTGATTTAATATTTAAGTTATCTTTTACTGCCCCAATATAATAATCTTTTATATCCAGATGGTATAGTTGAGATAAATCAGATTTAAATATGACATCAACATCGCTATATATGATCTTATCTATTTCAGGGAAAAAGCTATGTAACATAAATCTGTAATAGGTTGCTGTAGAATTATAGCCCCACACATAACCTTCTTTAAAAATATCACCAGCTTGCTTGAAAATAATCGTTGAATTTATTGAATATTTATGAACTAAATTTGCTAATTGAGTTTGAGAGTAATCATCAACATCATCAGATACAATGCAATAAATATGATAAGCATATTTATTTTGTGAAGAAATTAATAAACTTGTAATAGCAACACCAGCTTGCATCCATAAATTATGATCAAAGCAAAATGCAATATTTATAGAATTATCCATGAATTAATCCTAACCCTAACTAATATAACTATATCACATAATGATTAAAATAAAGTAAAAATATTATAAACTTGACTTTGGTGTATAATATTATAAAGTATTCCTGTAATAAATTGGTAGGAGAAATAAATGACTATTTATATCAGCAAAAAAGACTTTAGAGAAGAAGAATACGAATTTGTAGAAAGAAAAGGTAAAGGACATCCGGATACACTTTCCGATGCGTTGGCAGAAACATTCTCAGCAAAATATTCTAAATATACAAAAGACAATTTTGGAGCTGTTTTGCATCACAATTTTGATAAAGTTGGTTTATTGGGAGGTGCATCATATGTAAAATTTGGAGAGGGATATTTAACAAAGCCAATACGTGTTTTACTCAATGGCCGAGCTTCAACAAAATTTGCAGATACAGTTATTCCAGTAAAAGAGATGCTGATAGAATGGACGAAAGAATTTATGCATCAAGCCTTTCCGATGATTGATGTAGATAAAGATTTAGAGTTTCATTACAATTTAAGTAATCAAAGTAGTCCTGGAAAAACCGAGGAGGATCAAGCCCAAAAAGGTACCAGAAAATATTGGTTTGAACCCAGAGGCTTATTTGATTTACAAGAAACAAAAAAATTATTTTCAAATGATACATCAATGGGGGTAGGATATGCTCCATATACAAAGCTTGAACAATTAGTTCTTGCGATAGAAGGAAAACTAAATAGTAAAGAATTTAAGCAAAAATATCCTTGGATTGGATCAGATATCAAGATTATGGGGTTTAGGTTCAGAGATAGTTTTGACATTACAATGTGTATTCCGCAAATTTCGATTTATGTGGCTAATATTGATGAATATAGGCAAAATATGGAGTTTGTCAGAGGTATTATCTTCTCAATAGCTCAAGAAATGGGAATTGAAAAATTTGATTTACACACCAATACCCGTGATAATTATGAAAATTCTGAATTGTATTTAACAGTAACAGGGTCATCAATTGAAAGTGGTGACGAAGGTCTCGTTGGTAGAGGAAACCGTATAAATGGTATAATATCACCGACAAGATTGATGAGCATGGAAGGTGCCTGCGGTAAAAATCCAGTATATCATATAGGGAAGATATATTATGTGACAGCCAACGAAATTAGCAAAAAAATATATAATAAATTTAATATCAAAAATGAAGTCGTATTGATAAGTCAAAGTGGTAGAGATTTATTAGATCCATGGGTTGTTTGTGTCTCTGTTCCTACTGATTTTAATAATATTGCGAGTATAGAGAATTATGTTAAAGAAGAAATTTCTCAAATACCAGAGTATACAAAGCAATTAATAGAGCAACAGTTACAAGTATTTTAGGACTATAAATGAACAGTATTTTAAAAAAGATAAATCTAGAACAAGTAAAAGATAATGAGTTTAAGTTAAATACTTTTTCATCGAAAAGTAATGGTGCTAAAGGAATGGATAATATACATTCCTTTTTTGAACAAGCTCTGTTAATATCTCCAGATAGTATAAAAAGACCCAATGGTGATACGACTTTTTTTACAACGGCAGGTGTCCAACATTTAGAAACAATGAAAAGAGAGGGAAAAGATATTACAAATTGCTCATTTTCTGTCTACCAGCCGTGTATAAGAAGTCAATATATGCCTTATGTGCAGGAAGGAACCTCTACATCATTTATCAATTTTTCATCTGTAGTTTTAGGTAAAGATAGCGATACTTTTATAGAATATACAAATTCCTTTATAAGGATGCTGCAGTCCAATGGAGTTAATTATAAGGATATTCGTTTTATTTTAGATGAAAATGTAGAATCAAGATGGTATGATAAAAAATTTTATAGTAATAATATTTCTTTATTAGTCAATGATATAGAAGTAGGGGAAAGTATTTTTGTCAGAGATTTTCCTCATAAAGATGGTAGCCAAACAACATTAATTGAAGTTGGTATAGGAATAGAACGGCTGAATTGGGCATTAGGTAATTCTATATATTATTTTCCAGATTTCACAAAAGTGTATAAAGAAAATAAGAATATAGAAAAAAATAAAGTCTGTTCTTTAATTGATTGTTTGCGTACTGCTACATTAATTGTAGGTTCTGGGATTATACCGTCACCTAAGGATCATGGGTATAGGGCTCGTAAGTTGATAAAAAAATTTAATGATGAAAATAATAATCAACTCAATAAAGATGAACTTATATCTATTGCTTATGATGAATGGGAAAAAAAAGGAGTAAGGCATTGTTTGCAAAAAAACATTGTCCAATTAATTATAGATAGGGAGGTTGATCGTCTTAACCAAGTAAAACTGTTAAAAAATCGATGCAATCAAAATTATGATAATAAAGAAATGAAAGATCTGGTGGCACAAATTTTGGCCAATCAAGGAGAAAGATAAAATGACATTATTTTTAGGCGGTGGAGGAGACATAGAAGAAAGCGTTCGGATAGATAAAGAATTTTTCAATTATATAGATGAGAAAAGTAAAATTCTTTATATTGCTGCAGCTTGTGATTTTACAACTTATGAGAACTGTTTCAAGTGGTTTTATTCCTTGGTTACCAAATATGTTTCCTTGTCTAGGGAAAATATAATAATGTTGTCAGATGAAGAAAAAATACCGGAACTATCCAAATTTAAGGCCATTTATATTGGCGGCGGAAATACATATAAGTTATTAAATTACATATGTAAGACGGGGTTAAAAGATAAAGTTGTAGAGTTCCTTGATAAAGGAGGATTAATCTTTGGAGGCAGTGCGGGAGCAATTATTTTTGGTACAACAATAGAAACTGTTGCCGAGGAAAGAGAAAATTATCCAGACAATTCATCTATTAGTTATGTAAAAAAATACGCAATCAGATGCCATTATCAAAAAGAGGAAGATAATCTATATCAAAATCTGTCAAAGTCATTAAAACAAGATATATTAGCTATACCAGAAGATGGTGGAATAATCATAGATAAAAACGATATAAAAAAAATAATAGGAGATGTGATTTTGTTTTCGGGTAATCAAAAACACACTTTAAGGTTAAACAATGCAAAACTTTAGTATACATACGCATACGGTAGGTTATGATGGAAAGAATACTGTTGCAGAAATGATACAGTATGCCATAAGACTAAAATGGGAAGCGATAGGCATATCAAATCATATAGAATTTCACGAAAATTTGCCATTGTTTCATTCTATGTTTTTTTCAGATTATCACAAAGCAAAGGAACTATATAAGAGAACAATTAATGAAATAAAAGAACAAGCAGCAAAAGAAAATATACAAGTTTTAGCCGGATTTGAAGTAGATTTTTTTAAAGGAAAGAAATGGCGACATGATTTTGAAGCTCTGCTCAAAGAAATAGAATGTGATTATCTGATAGGTTCCACGCATTGTTTATATAATGAAGATGAAAGTATAATTATGCATCTATATGATTATAACAGACCAGAAGTTCCGAACAAAGAATTTATAGATAGTTATTGGAGCAATATTAAAGAGGCTATAAAAAGCGGATATTTTGATATGATTGCCCATATTGATTTAATTAAGCGTTTTGGTTTAGATAAAGAAGAATATAAAGAAGATAAGATCGAAATAGCAGAATTGTTATCTAAATATAAAGTTTCAACGGAACTAAATACAGGAAATTATAGCAAAAATAAGATGTTTTATCCGTCAGTTGAACTGTTAAAAATACTAAAGGATCACGATGTGCCTATAATGATTAGTGATGATGCTCATTCTATAGAAACATTAGGGCAAAATTTTAGTTATGCCGAGCAACTACTCACGCAGATACAATATACGAAACGAATAACTGTTGAGGACTTGAAATTATAATGAAGTTATTGTTTATTGCATTTGAAAATATAGAGTCAGGTTCTAGTCAACTAGAGAGGTTAGAGTATCAACTTACAACATTATCAAAAAATAATAAAATATCTATATTATGTTTAAATCAGTATGATAATGCATACGCCGTTAAACAAAAATATCATCAAATTACTTTTTATCACCATAGAATAGAATACAATGGTTGGAATGTATTAAATACTGAAGAAATTATAAAATATGTGAAGAATATAGACGAACAAAATAATTTTGATTTGATTATTCAAATGATGGAAGTTTGGGATTTACTCCGAGAATTTTCTCTTAGTTTTTATAAAACACGAAAGTTTGTTGCTATAATTCATGCAATGCCTTTTTTAGGTACACCGATAAAACTAAAAAAAGATATTAATATTCATTGTAAAGAAATATTAAAAAAGTTAGATAAAAAAAGTATGAAATATGAATATATTATAAATCACTATAAGGAAGTTGCAGAAGTGTTTAATAAGATGAATGTAATTGCAGCGAATAATACAGTTGCATATTATTTTCAACATTACCTGAAAAATATTGAGTTTTGGACATTTGAGAGTTTTTATCCCCAAAAAAAAGAAACATCAAAAACAGCAACTAACTCATTTGATTTTTTATATATGGCACGAATAGAAGAAGGAAAGGGATTAGAGTACTTAGAAGATATATTTTTACATTTGTCACAAAAAGCAGAACGAAAACTAAGGATTGGTATTGCAGGGCGTATTGATGATCATTATTCAAAAGAGAATATGGAAAAAATATTGGCATTACATCTGAATAACATGGAAATAAGTTATTTAGGATGGGTGGATAAAGCAAAACAGCAAGAGTTGTTCAGTTCTTCAAAGATTTTTTTATATCCGTCCATATATGATACATATTCTATAGTATTGAGGGATGCAATCAATTTTGGAATGGTAGCAGTAACATGGAAAGTGCCGTTTACATTGATTAATTATAGAGATTGTCCATCTGTAAAAATAATACCTTATAAAGATTTTAGAAAATTTGCAGAAATAGCAATGTGTTGTTTAGAAGATAAAGAAAGAATAGCCTTATCTGCAAAAGAATATATATATCGTCAGCCTACAGAAGAAGATATTTGCAATAAAGATATAGCCATATATGAAAGCATAGTAAAGAAAAATGTATATAATAAATAAAGAAATAGAGAGTTTTTTCCCTCAAGAATGTGCTGTGATCTTTATGCATGCACATCCTGATGATGAAAGTTTTTTATCTTCTGGACTAATTTCTGAATTACATCAGAGAAACATAGATGTATATGTATATTATTGTGCGGCAACAAATATAAAAGACAACAAACTTACTCAAAAGCGACAAGATGAAGCTAAAAGAGCCTTATATGAATTACCGAATGAAAATATTATATTTTTAGATTTTTGTGATTCCTGTTATAAACAGGAGAATGCGTTATCTCAAGCAAAACAGAGCGATATATTGAGCAGTATACTCTATAATCTTCGCAATATACAAAAGCATATTATATTAGTTTCGTATGATAAAAACGGTGGATATGGCCATATTGATCATTTAATAGTGCATAGGTTAGGGCGAGATATAAAAAATAGATGTAAAAAAGTAAAGAAGCTATATGAAATAACACTTGCTCGTGACATATATAATAAATGGATAAAAAAGAATGCACATCAAGATCAAAAGTATTTACCGCAAACTAAATATTGGAATAAAGAATATGGATTACCTACAGAAGAAATAGATTATGTATATATTCTTTCATTACAACAAGCTCTGGAAAAAAGAAAGAAATTATCAGTTCATTTAAGCCAAACATCATCGGATGAATTCCCTTTATGTTTAACAGAAGAAGATTTTTTATACTTGTTTGGAAAAGAATATATAAAAGAAGTTATTGAATAAATAAAATTTTATGACGTCAATTTGGTTCAGTAAAAAATTAAATGCAATATCTTATATATATAACATCAATGAAAAATAAAAAATTCATTATTTTATTGATATAATAAAATGCTATGATTGTGTAAAAAAATCATTATTTTTGCTTTATTCCCTTGTCAATTAGGAATACCAAGGCTTGTGGAGAATTGAAAGAGTAAAAATATTGTAAAATATATTTTACAAATATCATTAACTTTATATTATTGTTAAATGAATTTAACAAAGATATTGACTTTTATTTCTTTGTTAATTATATTTAACAATATAAGGAGAGTTCATATGCACAATGGATCAGAAATAATAATAGGAAGGCCACAATATTTAGAACAATTAAAAAAGTGGAAAAATCAACCTGATTTGATTAAAATCATAACAGGAGTTAGGCGTTGTGGTAAGTCTAAACTTTTTTACTTATATCAATTTGATTTGCTGGCAAATAAAGAAGCGGATTATAGTCAAATTATCAATATAAACCTAGAAGACCGTTTGATGACAAGAGAAATAGGCTTAACGCTTGAGGCTAATAATCGTATGAGCGGAACAGATGCGTTATTGGATTATATTGTTAAAAAGCTTAATCCTGAAAAAATGAACTATGTTTTTCTAGATGAAATACAATTGCTAGATGATTGGCAAGTTGTAGCAAACACATTGAGACTGAGAGATAATATAGATGTTTATTTGACAGGTTCAAATGCGTATATGTTTTCTAGTGATTTAGCCAATCAATTGGGCGGAAGATATATAGAAATCAAAATGCAACCTCTATCTTTTAGAGAATATTTTGATGCATATCCAATGTTCGCTCAACATTATGTGAGAACAAGAAAAGATATTGAAAGTTTGCGTCACCCTGCGTATTTGTATTCCCATTATATAAAAGAAGGTGGTTTCCCTCAAACATTAAGCCTTGTGTATGATAAGCAGCTAATAAATGATTATTTAATGGATACTGTATATTTAAATACTATTCAAAAAGATGTTGTTCGTCGTTTTGGTATCGCAGATGGAAATAAGTTAGAAGGTGTCGTTCACTATTTATTTGACAATATTGGTAATGAGACATCTATTCGAGGAATAGAACGCGGTCTAAAATCTACGGGTTTTAGTGTTTCCGTTCCAACTATTAGTCAGTATATTCAAGGTCTGCAAGATAGTTATTTGCTTTATAAATGTGAACCTTTTGACATTAAAGGTAAGCAACTTTTAGAAACAAATGCCAAATATTATGTCGCCGATATTGGCTTGAGGACAGCATTATTGGGAAAAGAGGGTGCTGATTCAGGTCATATACTTGAAAATGTCGTTTATCTTGAATTAATAAGACGAGGCTATAAAGTCTCTTTGGGTAAAGTTTATTCCAAAGGGCGGTTAGTTGAAGTAGATTTTGTTGCGACAAAAAGTGGCGGTATTGTTGAATATTATCAAGTATCTTTGAGTGTTCAAGATACTCAAACATTAGAGAGAGAATTAGAACCATTGCAAGCAATTGATGATAATTTCCCAAAATTTTTATTAACGATGGACTATGATGAAAGTGATAATAAAGGAATTAAACACATAAATGTGCTTAAGTGGTTATTAGATTTTGATTGAGTTAATTTTAGTTTATTCAAAATTTAGGCCTTTTTTATGGGCAAAAAATCTATGAAAAACAAGGTTTTATTTGAAATTTGGCAAGGGAGGATTGATGTGTCAATGCCAATTCATAAAACCTTGTTTTGTATAAAATCAATAGCTTATCTAAATATCGTCTGGGATGTAAACCTCAAAGTTATTAGTTTTTAGATTTAAAAAAAGCCTGCAAAAACAATTTCTTAATTAAAAATTGTCTGAGGAGGCTGGATGCGACAATACCAACCCATAAAACCTCGTTTAATGTAAAATCAATAACTTATCTGAATATCGTCTGGGGTTTAAACCTCAAAGTTATTAGCAGTTTTCATTAGCACTGCTAATAAAATATATTAGCACAATTTCGCTGTCAATTAGGAAAAAAGAACTTACGTGAGAATTGAAAGATATGTGTTTAATAATATAAATACAAGATAAATTATCTGGTAAATATTATTTTATCGATGAATCTGCATTTTTTTTACAGATTTTACATAAAAATATTGATTTTCATAATAAAAATGATAAAGTAATAACAATAAATCAGTTGAGAGGTTTCCCAATGTCACAGCTTAATTTACTAAGATTGTTCTTTTCTAACATATTATCCTTTAAAGATGAACAAGAAATTTTATTTACAGCAGAATCTAAATATAATGAAACTCCAGAATGCTATATTAACAATATTGAAGCTATAGAAGATAATGTGATAGCACCGGTGACTGCACTTTATGGCGCTAATGCATCTGGTAAAAGTAATTTTATTAAAATTTTTGATATCTTATCTTCTATGCTAGGGAATACAAACAAAAAACATTATATCGGTTATTATCAGCCTTTTATGTTAGATGAAAAAAGCGTGATGTCACCATCTAAATTGGTAATAGATTTTTGTTGTGATAATTATAGATATGTATTGGATATATCTTTTAGTTTTGAAGGTATAATTAGTGAAATTTTAACAGAATATCGAGGTAAAGTAAAAAATATTTTGTATAATAGAAAAAAAGAAAAGCTAAAGAAAATTGATAAATTAAAAGTCTCACAGTTTGATATTCAATATATAGAAGATACACTAGGTAAAAGAAATGATTTGTTGGTTCTTGATATTTTGGATACAAGAGGAATTGAACATTTTCACAAAATATTTGAAGGTTTGAAAACATTAATACAAATTAAAGATAATACAAAAAAAGATGACGAATATTTTTTTACAACGTTTGCAAAAAAACTATATGAAGATAAATCGCTAAAGAATAGATTTGTTGAATTTTTAAAATATGCGGATTTAGGTATTGAAGATATTAAAGTAACAATAGATAGTTCTGTATTTTATTCTAAAAATTTATCAACAAATTTTACTGATAATATTTTAAATCAAACGATTGAAGAAACTGTAAAAGATCCTTTACATAAAGGGCTAAAGCCACAGGAATTTTTTGAAGAATATTTCGATAGTAAACACTTTTATGAAAATCTACAGAAGGTACTTAGCGATTCAAATGAAAAGTATAATATATACTTCATTCATAAAGGCGTGAATGGAAAAAAAGAATATTTTACTATAGAAAATGAAAGCTTAGGAACGTTCAAGTTTGCTAAATATCTTATGAAATTTATACCTGCTTTACTAAATGGAGGTGTGTTTGTTATTGATGAGCTAGAAAGTAATTTACATCCAATGATATTGGCAAAAATAATTGAATTGTTTAATGATCCCAAAATTAATATTGGAAAAGCTCAATTAATATTTAGTTCTCATAATACCTCTATTCTAAGGAATGATATTTTAAAAAGAGATGAAATTTGGTTTGTTGAAAAGAATGATGAAGGTTGTTCTGAAATTTATCCTTTAACTGATTTTAATGCTATTAGAAAAGGATTTAACTATGAAAAAGGCTATTGGGAAGGACGCTTTGGTGCAATTCCATATTTGAACGAAATTAATGAACTTGCGGACGTTCTATCAAAGAAGGATTAAGCTAATGCCGAAATATAATTTAGCTCGAGAAAAGCGAACATCACGTAAAAATAGAGATGCAGGTAAATTTATTATATATACTGAAGGTAGTATAACAGAACCTGAATATTTACGTACATGGATTGATGAATATGCAAAACAAAAAAAGATTAATCAAGTTAAAGCTCGTTATAAATTTAGAATAATTCCTTCTAGTGGAGAAACAGAGCCAGGAAAAATTGTTGAAAACATTTTGAATGATAAAAGAAGTTATGAAGATTTTGATACATTATTCGTTGTTTTTGATGAAGATGATAGAAGTATCTCAGGAAAAAATAAAACTAATTTTCTGAATGCAATTGAAAAAGCTACAAAAAATAATATCAAAGTTATCTGCTCAAATCGTTCAATTGAACTATGGGCTTTACTTCATTTTGAAGAAAGTGCTCCTGTGGATGAATGTTCTTCTAAGCTAAGTAATTATATGCCCGAATATCATCCTTCAAGAAATAAACGCTTTGATGTACAAAAGATGCTTGTAGGTAATAAGCAAGAATTGGCTAAAGAAAGAGCTAAACGATTAGCTCAAAATAATAAAGACCAAGGTAAAAACTGGTACTCTAGGCCTTCAACTAACTTTTATGAGTTGATAGAAGCGATGGAAAAGAAAATGCAGGAATAGTCTTCTAAACTTAATGAGTTCAGTTGTTTAGTAAGATGAAAATATTAAAGCCATGCACCTTTTTCTGAGTATACAACACAAATTTGAATTTATACATACATTTTATCAAATCTGACTGAATACGCATTGGCTGACAAGGAAAACGCACAAATCGCAATTTATGTACAACGCGTCGCAAAAAATTTATGACATCAAAATAGATATAAAACAATTTCCACATGGTAATGTAATTTTAATTGCAATTTAGTAGCTCTACTTATAACATATTTATAGGCTAAGGGATTTTCTCCGAGCTTAGTACCTTTAGTGGTGCGGAGCTGTCGAAAGCTCTATCGTGTACGGTGTTAGGATATAGCATCGATAAATTGTCTGCTCGTATTCAGGCAAACAATGAATATATCCCCGAACATAAAATATGGTCGGGGAGCTTTTAGCGTATGTTCAAGGCCTCGGCTGAAAGGCTAAAAGAGTCATTTTACACGATATGATTTTCGAACTCTCCGGCCACCTAATTAAGGTGGTTTTTTCATAATGATAACCGGCTGTAACTAATTTATGGAGACGAAAATGAGAGTTATTAATCATAAGGTGAAAAAAATAATAAAATGTTTTATTTTTCTTTGTTGTTTTTCTTTTTGTAATAATGTGCAGGCTTACATTGCATTTGATGTAAGACCTAATGATTCGAATATGAGCTTAGAAGATTATGAAGACTATAGACAAGGTGTTTTATCAGATGAGAAATTGCAAAAATATTTAGAACCTGAAATTGCAAAATGGAAAAAAGAGATAGCACAAACTGAATGTAGCCAAATAGTACAAGATTTTTACGATAGCTTTAACGATATAACTTATCCGATTTCTGAGTTTGATATTATTGTACGAGAGAGTAGTAAATATTCAACGATGGAAGATTTTATTGGTATGACCAATATACAATTAATATATTTATCCTCATGTAAGAAACCAATTCCAGCCAGTGAAGAATTAAAAAACTTAATTATTAGTATTAAAAATAACTCTCAAAATTTTACAGATTTATCTGCATATCAAAAAAATGTTATTGATTCAAAATTTTTAGAAATTCAAAAAGAAATATCAGCATTACCAAATAATCAAACATCTTTGGAACAATTGAATATATTGCAAAGTAAATATTCTTACATTTACATTGGAGATATTAATTATGGAAAGAAATTTGCTCAGATAATAGCGTCTAAAGAACGAGAAATAAAACAACATATATATGCTCAAGAAACAAAGAAACCATATGATAATATAAATAATTCTAATGTAAACACAGTACAAAAAAGATCCAATACACCTGAAACAAAATCTAGTTCAATACCTTGGGTCAAAATAATGTTCATTAGTGACATTATTCTAGCTATTGCAGCCGCTATTTTCAGTCATCGTAATTTTAAGAAAAAGTATGCAGAATACCCAATAGTTAATGAAAATGGTTTTAGCACAATAGTGAATGATTTGCAGCTTTCATTTAGTTCAGCATATAGATTCTTCTATTCTATGATAATACCATTAGTTTTTAGTTATATGTTAGCCTCATTTGGTAATAATGTATTATTTTCTATAGGCGCATCAATTTTGCTAGCGACTGTTATAATATATTCCGCTGCAATATTCGGAACATATAACTCAGGAATATACATTAGTTCAAAGTTAAACATACTTAATGTTCCTGCAAAAAATTTAGAGAATTCCTTTATTGACTGGATAACACTAAAACCTATCCGTGACAGCATATTACGTAGAGAAGTTAAGATTACCGATATAAATTACGCTCATTTTTCAACATTTACGACACGTCACTCTAAAGATAAGTATGGTATATATCACAGTCGAATTCACCATTATGCGTTAAATATTGCAGGAAACTTTGGTTCTATAATGTTAGACTTCCGCAGTTCTCAAAAAAGAGATGAATTGGCAGGATATCTAAGACAAGCTTCTGATGATCTAAACCATAAAATTACAATCAGACATATATAAAGGAGAAATACACATGAATAATGATATTAAACTTAAATTAAAAAAGAGTGCAATTCTGTTAGGAATGTTTTGTCTTGGGGCTATATGTGCAACTTTATTACTAAAAAATCAAAATAATTGTTATGGTGAAAAGCCACAATATGACTGGGATAAATTTGTACAAACTACCGGAGAATATGAACTTCCTCCAACAGCTATAGTAACACCAGATTTTATGCGAGCTCCAGACTATGATGTATCCGAGGAAGTTGATTGCAAACAATTAAGAAATGATTGTGCTGATGAAACAACTCATTTACTGCGAGGAAAACAAATTCCCGAATTACGGACAGAATGTCAAAAATATATGTATTTATGCATTTAAGAAAGTGTAGGCCCCGATTCTTATTCGGGGCTTTGTTTAATGTTCCGCAGCGATATAGTGATGATGTCCAGATTTTGATTGGGCGCATTTTCCACCATATGGCTGCAAGCTTTTATGTCCGCAAAATTGACATATGTAGCCTTTAGGTTTCATGATATATTTAGCTAATCTATCTAAAATTTTACGAATTTCTGTAATTTCATTCATAGCAATATCCTTTGTAAAGTAATTGTTGATTTACAAAACAAAATTATTATTTTTAGTCGATTTCCTTACCAGCCAATGAGTGGATTTATGTTGTGTGTATCATTTGTTATTATTTTACTGAATATGCGTTGGCTGATAAGGAAATAATGTGGCAAAATAATCAAACACTTGCTTTTTGAAATTAAAGTAGATAAAATCAGATAAATTTTGAATGTTTTAGGAAAATGAGATGCCTATTTTGGATTGGTTAGGTCGGGATGAAGCTTTAAAAGTAGCAAATAATACGCCATATCGTCTGTTGGAAGAAGTTCCGGAGCTTGGATATGGGGACAAAAATACTGAAAATATGATTATTCAAGGTGATAATCTTGAAGCATTAAAGGCTTTATTACCATTTTATGCAGGACAAGTAAAGTGTATTTATATTGATCCACCATATAATACAGGAAAAACATTTGAACATTATGATGATAATTTAGAACATTCCCTTTGGTTATCTTTTATGCAGCCAAGAATAGAAATATTAAAAGAATTTTTAAGAGAAGATGGTTTCTTTTGTTGCCATATAGATGATGCTGAAGGGCAGTATCTTAAAGTTTTAATGGATGAAATATTAGGAAGGGGAAATTATTTAACAACATTTTATATCCAAGTGCGTTACCCAAACAAAACATTAGCTGAAGATAGTGACTACCAAAAAGTCATAGAACAATGTCATATATATGCAAAGTCAAAAATCTATGCAAAAGTTAATCGCCCTATTCAGGAATATAGTATAGATAAGTTTAAATACAAAATTACAGAATTGAAACAAGGAGAGCAGCTTACACTAGGCAATAAAAAAGTTGAGATATTCAAAGAAGGGGAATATACAATTGAAGAAATAGAACCTTCTATTCACGGTTTAAAAGAAACATGGGCAACAGGATCTTTAACAAGAGTAAAAGCCAGTGCAGGAGAGTTTTTTGAATTATATTTGGCATCAAGAAAAGAGGAAGATGGATTAGGTTGTTTATATAAAGTTTATGGCATAGGTGAAGATGGGTTGGGATATAGGTATATTAGTGGTCCTAAAAAAATAACAGCAAATAAAGGGAAGTTTTATTCAGGCATACCGATGGATAGAAAAGAAGAATTGAAATCTGGTGCAAGCTATAAATTATTACCAGTTACTAATTTTTATGATATGTCAGGAAATTTTGGAAATTGTCGTTTAGAAGGGAATGCTGATTTTAAAGGTGGCAAAAAACCAGAAATTTTATTAAAACTTCTTTTAAACTATTTTACAAATCCTGAGGATTTAGTGCTTGATAGCTTTTTAGGCTCGGGAACAACTGCTGCTGTTGCACATAAAATGAAGCGGAGATATATCGGCATAGAAATGGGAAATCATGCTGTTACACATTGCGTACCAAGATTAAAAGCTGTTATAGATGGTGAACAAGGAGGTGTTTCTGAAGATGTTAATTGGCAAGGTGGTGGAGGATTTCGTTTTTATAAATTAGGAGACGAAGTTTTTAATTCAGAAGGACAGATTAACGAAAGGATAAGTTTTGAAAACTTGTCGGCTCATATTTGGTTTACAGAAACAAAAACACCATTTAATAAGCCAGCCGTGAAATCAACTTTTTTAGGAATGAAAGATAATGTGGCTTATGCATTGCTGTACAATGGCATTTTAAGAGATAAAAGAATTGATGGTGGAAATGTCCTCACATCAAAAACTTTAGACGTAATTTTGAGTGATATGGAACATAAACCGTATGATAAGTTGGTTATTTATGGAGAAAGTTCTCGTATTAGCCTGCCTCGATTGAAAGCTCTTAATATAGAATTCAAACAAACTCCTTATGACATCAAAGCGAGGTAAATAATGGGATTTAGTAAAAATAAATTTATAAGTGATAATAAAGCATTAAGCGATAATCTCAATAATAATGCAATTGCTAGTAACAACAATATAGGAAGCGATAATTTTAGTCAAAATACTTTAATGAGTTTTAATGGGTGCTTTAATAATATAGCCGATGCTATTGCAATGTTTTTCCCATCAATGAGAGAAGCAAAGGTTGAAAGATATAGAGCAGAAACATTTTATCGTATAGGATTAAAAGCTGAACATATTATAAAAATTTTGGGCATTCAAATAAATCCTATTCCCCCAAAAGGTGCAATTCCATTATTTGATAAGCTATCTTTAGAACACGAAGAAAAAATGCATGATTTATGGGCAAAATTACTAGTTGAAGCAGCAACAAGTTATAATCCGATACAATTACAATATGCAGAAATACTATCCCAGATTAGTAGTGAAGAAGCAATCTTACTGAAAGAAATTTATCAAAAGCAATCTCAAATATCTATTCACGATAATATTTGGGTGATAATAAATCAAATAACTGGAGCTTATGGAAAAATTCATAGCGTGTACTATAATGGTGAAACCTTTAACCGAGAAAATATCATAGATGCATTATATCCAATCTATAATGAAAATAGTACATCGATTATATTGTTAGAAAAACTCGGAATAATTACAAAATTTTTTAATCAAAGGTTATCAAATAGTCGCCAACCAAATGAACCTATGATAGGAGTCTATCTTACGGAATTTGGGTATTCAATGCTAGACTGTTTAGAAAGGAAAAGAATAAATGAGGATGAAAGAATATCAGAATAATATTTTTAATGTGCTAGTTTATTGAAACAGCACATATATGTGGTGCAAAAAAATGAATTATTAGAGCAAACAAAAGAACTACAACAATCGTTATATCTGTCTTCAACGATTAAAGAAAGGTTAAAAAATATTCGTACTATTATAAAAAAAATATTGTTTGAAATTTACAAGACGAAGCGAAGTATGATATATTCGTAAAAAATTTTAGGATTTTAAAAATGATAGATTTAATTACACCAATAGCCAAATTAAAAGAAACACTAGAAAAAGTTCAACTTAATGACCAAAATACGGCTATATATGAACGTCTCAAATCAATTATCCCGATTTTGGAGAGCCGAGTAAATGGAATTGGTGCTATTGTATGTAATCCTATGTATTTAAGTAATATCAAAGCACATTTAGATGCAATCCAGTATTGTGTAAATAAAGATATATTGAGCCAGTCATCACACAATATTGATGATGTTTCAGGATTAATTGATAACATTATTTCTCAGCTTATATATATTCCTGATGTTAATAAGATGGCAACAAAGCAATCTCTCAATCAGATCATTGATAGTTATAAACGACAAAATGAAAATGTTATTGCTCAAGTTAATTCTGAAAAAAAGACTCTAGAAGATGAGGTGCTAACTTTAAAACAGCAAGTAGATGAATTAAAAAAGCAAATCACTGAAAAAGAAAATGAGTTAAATTCATTATTAGACAACTTTAAACAACAGTTTGAATCAGATCAAAAGATTCGTAATAATGCTTTTCATTCTAAACAAAATCGTATAGTTTCTGAATGGGATGCTGCAGGACAAAGATATTCTGAGCAGATAAAAGCTTCAGAAGAAGAGATACAAAAGAGATTTAACGAAAAATATATTGCTTTAGATAATCAAACAAAAGAAATAATTTCAGAACTAGAAACTCGTAGAGATGAAATAAATAAAATATATGGTTTAGTTGGAGATGTTGTTTCTTGTGGTGAATATAAAAAATATGCTGAAGAAGAGCATAAAAAAGCGAACAATCTATTTTGGATTTCATTTGGGTTGTTTTGTATGGCTTCAATAGTAATGATTGCGGCTTTAATTGTTGAAATGCGTAGTGAAGGTGAATTCTCTTGGTGGACAGTCTTAACACGTTTACCAATAGCTTTAGTTGTGCTGTTACCTGCTTTCTATACAGCTATTGAAGCAAGAAAGAGAAGAAACCAAGAAATTTTACTTAGAGATTTTGAAATTAAAATAGCTAATGTTGATCCATATCTCAAAAATATTGATTTTGTGGAATCTGAAAGAGAAGCAAAACAAAATATTCCAGAAGGCAGTAAAACAGCAAGAGAATTAAAACTCGAACTCGCAAAAGAATTTTTCGGAAGACATGAAATAAAAGACACTGATAATATTGTTATTCCTAAAGATATGATTGATTTATTAGAAAAATTTATGCGTTTTTGCGATAAAAAGGATAAATAACGATGCAATTAAAACAATATCAAATTAATACCCTGAATGTATTACAAAAGTTTTTTGAAACAGCTCGTATATGCGGTGCAAAAAATGCATTTGAACGTATTACTTCTGAACCAGAAATTAAAAATAGATTGTCTAAACTTGCATCAGATTATATTGTTTGGGATAGCATACCGAATACTCCCAGAATATGTTTAAAAGTACCAACAGGTGGCGGAAAGACTATTTTAGCAGCTCATTCAATTAAAATAGCTTCTGAAACTTGGTTGGAGAAAGATTTTCCGTTTGTTTTGTGGTTTTGTCCGTCTGATACTATTAGAAAACAAACTTCAGAAGCTCTGAAAAATCCTCGTCATCCATATAGAGAAGCTTTGGATGAGCAATTTAATTCTAAAGTAAAAGTTTTTGATATTGATGAAAAGTTTAATATACGAGAAAGTGATATTGAGCAAAATTTGTGTATTGTTGTATCTACCATACAAGCCTTTAGTAAAAAAGATACATCAAAGTATAATGTTTATAAACATAACGAAAACTTTGAACCTCATTTTTCACATATAACTGCAACAGAAGGTATGGAAAAAGATGAAAACGGAAAATTAAAATTTTCTTTTGCAAATTTGCTATATTTTCATAGACCGATTATGATTATTGATGAAGCACACAATGCTGTTACGAATTTAAGTGCAGAAATGCAAGGACGTATTAATCCTTCGGCTATTATTGAATTTACGGCAACTCCACGTTTGAAAAATAATACTTTATACAATGTTAGAGCTACGGAACTCAAAGAAGAAGAAATGATAAAACTTCCAATTGTGTTGACGGAACATAACAATTGGGAATTTGCTGTAACTGAAGCTATCGCTAAAAGAGCCGAGTTAGAAAAAGCTGCAGAATATGAAAAAGATTATGTACGACCGATTTTGTTGTTTCAAGCACAAGATAAAGATGGTGAAATAAATGTAGAGGTGTTGAAAAAACATTTAGTAGAAGTGCAAAACATTCCTGAAAATGAAATAGCAATTGCAACAGGAGAGCAAAAAGAACTTGATGGGATAAATGTCTTTGATGCAAACTGTCCTATTAGATATATTATTACTGTGCAGGCATTAAAAGAAGGTTGGGATTGTTCTTTTGCATATGTTTTATGTTCGTTAGCAAACGTACATAGTGATACAGCGGTTGAACAGTTATTAGGTCGAGTTATGCGTATGCCATATGCAAAAAATCGTAAAATTTCGGCTTTAAACAAGGCTTATGCATATGTATTGTCTACAAAGTTTGGAGATTCAACCGAATGTATTGTTAAAAAACTTGAAAATAAAGGATTTTCAGATGAAGAAGCATTGTCTGTTGTGGAACAAAAACCAGCGGATTTTGGATTGTTTGGTGTAAAATCTCAAAACAAAATCGTGTTAAGTCCAGAAACTGTTATCGAGCAAAAGGTATTACCAAAAACAATTACTTTGCAAAAAGAGAGTGATGGATCACAAAGTCTCTGTTTTACAGTAGAAACCAGTAAAGAAGAAATTGAACAAATTAAGCCATATTTAGATGATATAAAAGTATTTGAGTTAGAAACTAAATTTGCAAACTACAAACAAACACTTAATGAGCCTTGTCCTGCTAAAAGTGGAGAAAAATTTAAAGTTCCTTGTATGATGGTTGAAGTGCAAGGACAACTTGAGTTTGCTGATGCGGAGGTTGTTTTTGAAGATTTTGACTGGAATCTTGAAGATTATGCATCATACAAACTTGAAGCTGAAGAATTTAAAATTTCAAAACAAGGTAATGGTTTTATGATTGACCTTGATAATAATTGTTTGAGATATTCAATTGCAGGAGAAGACCAATTAGCAATGTCTTTTGTTGATACTTCTAATTGGACAGAAGCTCATTTAGTTAAGTGGTTAGATGCTCAATTAAGAAACTCATATTTTTCACAAGGTATAATGATTTCTTGGCTAACAAAAGTAGTCGATTATTTGGTTAAAAATAGAAATATTAGCATTTCAGAGCTCATGATTGCAAAATATGCATTGGCAAATAAGCTGAAAGCCAAAATACATGATGCTTTTGCTAAAGCTAGAACACAATCATTTCAATTATCATTTTTAAGTCCTGAAGCCCGTATAGAATTAAATTTTGATAATGGCTTTGAGTTTTTTGATAATATGTATGATGGAGAGTTGTATTACCGAGGAAGTTATAAATTTACAAAGCATTATCTTGGTTCAAACCGTGTACCACAGTTTGATAGAGGGCAAAATGGAGAAGAATTTCAATGTGCACAAGCACTAGATAGAAATAAAAATGTTAAATTCTGGATAAGAAATGTTGCTCGACACAGAAGTTCTTTTTGGTTGCCAACTTCAACTGATAAATTTTATCCTGATTTTGTTGCAATGCTAAATGATGGTAGAATTTTAGTTGTTGAGTATAAAGGACAACATATTGTTGATAATGCAGATACGAGAGAAAAAAATAATATTGGCAAACTTTGGGAAAGTAAATCTAATGGTAAAGGTTTATTTTCCATTGTTCAAAAAACGAAAGATGGTCTGAATGTTGACGAACAATTAAACGCTATTATAGGAGATTAAACGATGTCTGATTTAAAATTGTTTAATATTCAAAATGGAAAAGCTGTTGAGCTAAATACTTCAATCGTTGCAAAAGAACGCAATATTCAAGGGCTTGTTGAAGAAAATAGTGAAACGTTATTGAATGTTCGTTTTCTTAAGACTGAGCACGCTTTTAAGGCTGATGATGGACATAATGCACGTATTGATACATTAGGGCTAGATGAAAATAATTGTCCGGTTATTATTGAATATAAAAAGGATGGGAAAGATACTGTTATTAATCAAGGTTTATTTTATATGGATTGGTTAGTAAAACATCCTAAAGATTTTGCGTGGTTAGTCCTTGAAAAATTTGGGAAACAAGTCGCTGATGCATTAGATTGGTCTCAACCACGTTTGATATGTATAGCTCAAGATTTTAGTCGTTATGATGAATTCGCAATAAAACAAATGCCAGCAAATATTGATTTAATTCGTTATCGGATTTATGAGAACGACCATCTCTTATTTGAATTAGTAAACAGTTCTAATGACGTAATTACAAAAAACAGTATACATAATATACCAGAAGATAAAAAAGAACACATTTCTGATAAAAAAGTGAAAACAGTTTTAGAGAAACTCGATGCAGCTTCTCCTGAAATTAAGGCTCTTTATGACACTTTGGATGATTACCTATTGTCTTTGGGAGATGATGTGCAGAAAAAGACATTAATGCATTATATCGCATACAGACGCTTGAAAAATTTTGCATCGGTACAATTTAACTTAAACAAAATAATTGTTTATGTGAATATTGATGCAGAAAACATAAAACAGGAAAAAGGTTTTACTCGTGATGTTCGTAACCTTGGACATTTTGGTACAGGAAAATTGGAAATTACAATTAAAAATATGGAAGAACTTGAAAAAGCTAAACCATTAATCCAGCAAAGTTTAGAAAATTCGTAAAGGTTATAAAATGAATAACAATCTTGTCTCCTCTGCAATATTTGATATTTTATCTCTTTTTAAAATACCAACTGCAACGTTTCAGTCTATGTGGAGTACACACTGTAAGAAGAAATTAGAAGAAAGCAGAGATATTTTAGTAGAGGAAATTCAACAAGGGGATTTTAGTCGTATTGATGATGATGATAAAGTATCTCTATTACATCGTTACACTCAAGCTGCTATGAATGGAGCTGCACGAATAAATCTAAGATTATTGGCCAAAGCAATAAACAGCTTAGCTCAAAATGAAAAATTAGCTAGCCCTATCTATGCGAATGAATTTAATAGGTATGCAAATGTTCTTGAGGCTTTATCTGATGAAGAAATTCAATTGTTAGCTAATTTATATATATTAAAAAAGGAAAATGAAGACTATGTTAAGCAAAATAGGAACGCAGAACCAGGAATAAATGCAGATCCTTATACTAAATTAATTACATCACTAGAGTTTACAGATACTGATAGAGTTTCTGTAATACAAACAACAGCCGGAGCTTTATTACGAACTGGACTTATTTATCAAAAAGATATAGGTTATGGAGGAAAAATTTCTTATTATCTAAGTCCTTTTTTTGATAAAATTATCTCTCTAGTTGATTTTCAAGATGCTTTGAATAAAGAGCAAGACAAGAGTTCTAACCCTTAATTCTCAAATTTCTCTCCCTAATGCTCTGCAGCGATGTAATGGTGGTGGCCGGATTTAGATTGAGCACATTTCCCACTATAAGGCTGAAAAGCTTTATGTCTGCAGTATTGGCAGATGTATCCTTTCTTTTTTGTGATGTATTTTGTAAGACGCTCTAATATTTTACGAATTGTCGTTAATTTACTCATTTTTTACTCCTAAAACAAAACTAGTTTATACGTCAAAATATGATATAAAATATTGATTTTCCTTGATTTTTATCAATTTTTAACTTGCAATTTATATCAAAATATGTTATAATTACATATAATAAAAATTGAACCGATTCGTTTTATCGTCGTTCGTTTTTATTATATTTCACTAACAATTCGATAGAGGTTTAGTCTGCACCATAGCTAATGCAGAAAGGACTTTTATTGTATGAAAGTGAGGGCGATATGTTCATAACCTACAAATGCGGAAATAAGTTTGTTATCGGACATATCGTCCACCTAAATTTTAACGTTTATAGAGCTTCAACCCAGTGTTGAGGCTCTTTTTTTATTTTAAAGGAGCAAAACAATGACAAATATAAAACATCCTGAAATTACCGTTCAGCTTTCGGGACAAGACGGAAATGCATTTATGATTTTGGGGATATGCAAAAGAGCTATGGAAAGAGCTCATCTCCCGCAAGACGAAATCGACCAATTTATGAAAGAAGCCATGTCCAGTGACTACAATCATTTATTAGCCACAGCTATGACTTGGTTTGATATTGAATAAGGAGCTTTGACATGGAAAATAAAATTGATGTGAAAAAAATTGCAGAACAAAACGACAAGTTTCGTAAAACTTTCTGCGGTGGTAAAGTGTTGTTGACTTGCGGTATTTCATCTCTGCCACTGATGCAACAACAAGAGATTATGCAAAAAGTCAGAACCTTCAATGATTTTAATGAAGATAACGATCCGTATGGTGAACACGACTTTGGCTGTTTTGAATATCGTGGACAACAAATCTTCTGGAAAATTGATATGTATGACTTGAATTATGAGTTTTATTCTCCGCAGCCTGACGATGAAACACAAACCAACCGTGTCTTAACCATTATGTTTGCGGATGAGTACTGATGAAAGCTTTTCGCCAAGGATATTTTTCAAGATACTGTTCCGTTTATTCAACATTGAACGCGCTACAAGCTCTTGGCTTAAAACTTAAATACAAAGAGTGGCAGGAGCTTTATGACCATTTGATATATGGGATTAGTTGCTTAGATGTGTTATTCGACTTGAATACGAATGGAGCTGACTACCGACTTTTAGAAGTTGTTTTCAAATATGCAAATGACTGGTTGATGACTAATCGCAACCAAAAGTTTGTGTATCATCGACCATTTTGGAATAAGCGTCTAACTTTAACCGAATTTATCGATTATGCAAAACAACAGTCCGCAGCGGGGAAGGTGACTCACATCCGCATTAAAAGCGAGAAGATAGACCACTACACTGTTATAAAAAGAATAACCAAAGACAAAATAAAATTTTATGACAGCTCCGACTTAGAGGATATCCTACTCAAGAACATAGATACAACCAACTGCAAAAAGTATCAAATATGTCTTCGTCAGGTATATTTTCTCTCTCTGGAGGCTGTGTAATTAAAGTATACCCCCATTGCACATGTCAAAACCTGTGCAAACAACATCAAAAATTAGGTTTATTTCACATTTGTGCAAAGGGGTTATAAATGTCATTTTCACATAAAGGAGTAAACAATATGATTTTTAACTACAAGAGAGTGTCGACGACCGACCAAAACACCGAAAGACAGCTCTTAGATATTTCTTGCGACCGAGAGTATGTTGAAAAAATCAGTGGTAAAGATACCAACCGTCCTGAACTTCAAGCCATGTTGCTCAATCTTCGTGCTGGTGATGTAGTAAACTGTCACTCGATGGACAGACTTGCCCGCAATACAAAAGACTTGTTAAACTTAGTTGAAGAAATAACCCACAAAGGAGCTAAGATTATTTTTCATAAAGAAAACTTGACTTTTGCTCCCGACAAACAAGACCCATACCAAAAAATGATGATGACGATGTTAGGGGCTGTTGCAGAGCTTGAGCGCAACCTTATATTAGAAAGACAGAGAGAAGGCATAGTGATTGCTAGGCTTAAAGGTAAATATAAAGGAGGCCAACCGAAGCTTGGTGCAGAGCAAGTTTCAGAGATAAAGGAGCTTATTAATCAACGCATTCCGATTAAAGCAATAGCTCAAAAATATGGCGTATCCAGACGAACCATATATAATTACCTATAAAAGAAGCGGCTAGTCCGAAAACTAACCGCCTTGTTTTTTTATTTCGATAACAATTTTTTGAGCTTTTCTTTGTCTAAGACAATTGCTCTTTTACGCACATTGTGTCCTAAACTGCATAAACCATAACCATCATCGTTTTTTTCAATGAGGTCTTCAAGGAACTCTTCTACTAATTCCTTTTGCTTGGTGGAAGTAAAGCAGGATACAAAAGTTTTTGATGGGATAATCCAATCAAAGTAGGTACCATTTTTTTTGCCAAAGAAATTAGGTTTTCCCCAAGCTCTAAGAATATCTTCTTGAGAAGAAAAGGTTGCTAGATCATGATAATGTTCGTTGTTGACGTTTAACATTTTTTCAAGTCGATTTAACCCATCTTGCAGAATTTCTTGGTCATCTTTAATGCAATTTAAAGAGGTATAGTACATCTCCTTTACGGCCTTAAAAATGCACTTTTTACTCCAAGGAATGAGCTGCCATTCCATAGCTTGCATTAAACTGGCATAAATGATGGCAAAGCGAGATAAAAAACGTTCCGTATATCCAACGTGTTTACCATCAGAGCACTCGCTTTCAAAGAATTTAATGTGTTGCTTAAAGTTTTCTCTGAATTGCATTTGTAGGTCTGAATTTAGTTCGCTAGCCATTTTCTTTAGGAAATCATAGCCTAACCACCCATAATTTTTTTTAACCAAATTCAAAATATCAAAGACTAAATCTTTTGATGAAGTGTAGCCTTCTGGTAACTTTCGAAATACTCCATATTCTTCTGATACTACAGCAGGGACATCGATGAAACGAAGCTTCTCGCCATCGTCTTTTTCGTGGTTAACGCTAAGAGCGTTCTCTATAATGCCAAATTCCCCCGTACTTATGAAGACTAATTTCCAAGCTCCTACACTTGTTCCTGTACCAACACTGTATGCTAAGCTCCTTTTTTTAGTCTGGCCACTACAAATAAAATAGCTCAAATCACTAATGATTGAAGCAATTTTAGTCTTGTCTTTAGAGATTAACTTTGCTTCATCAAAAACAACGCAACGACCATTGTGATTGTAACAAGCCTCTTCAACACCAGCTTCTGTGGTTTTCCAAGTAATAAATTTCCCAGGGTTATATAGTACTGCAGCAGCAACTTTAGATAAAGTCGATTTTCCAGTACTGGATTTTCCGTAAAAATGCAAACCAAAAGTCTCAAAGTCAAAAGGAGCAATGCAAAAAGCAGCTAAGGCAGCCCCAACAGCTAATATGGTTGCAGGACTGTATTGGCATAATTCAAGTGCTTTTTGGTAATTTTCAAGGTTGCCTACTTGGTTTATATATTTTGTGTCGATATTGTTACCGACAAATTTGACGCGAAAATATTTAAAGCCAAAACTCTTTTGAGGTATAATGTAGCAGTATTTTCCTTCATCAGATTGATACCAACCAGTTTGAGGTGATAACAGAATAACCGATGAAGGAGTATAATTGCTCAAAAATTCGCAAATCTCATCAGTCATTTCTTTGTTTTTCCAATCAAAAGGAAAGCCTTTATCTAGCAAGATTTGACTTAAGAGTTTTTTATTACGTACTTTTGACAAAGGAACAGCCACATTGACAGTACTTCCTCGGATATTTTCATATTCGTAAATCATTAATATATCATTGTTTTCGATATTTTCCCCGCAGGAAATGCAGAGTTTTTTACAAATTGGTTGACCTAAGTAAGTCAACGATTTCTTTTTAAATTTTACATTTGTCATGTGTTTTCTCCATATGGTATGAGTACGGTGAACGGTTGATAATTGAGTAAAGTCGAGCATAATGAGTAAATTCTTCTTTACTCACTTTATTACTTTCGTTCACCGTACAGGTTAATCAAACAGCAACTAGGTGCTGTGTTACACGCAATTTTCAAACAACTAATGAAAGTTTGAATGAAAGAGGGGATTTAACCCTGTTTTTGCGTGATTCTAAATTCAAAGTCATTGACAGGCTTTTCCTTAGATGATGCACGATATTTTCGACCACCATATAAGAACAACATATCTTGGACTTTGTTATGCATAAGCTTTTTAGCCAATTTACATATTTCTTTACCGTTCAGCTTATACTCCTTTCCATCATAGAACGGATTCCTTCCTTTCCGTTTCGTGTTAAGAAATCGAACACGCTTTGAAAAATAAGGAGAAAACATATAAGAAACCGCTCTGTTATAGCTATTAACTTTAACCACGCGAACTGGCCGTTTTATAATATCTGTCTTATTATAGTACTGTTTTAATTGCTCACGCACATATTTGGCGTCTAACTTTGTTATAAAAATAAGATGCCAATGTGGGTGAAAGAACGGTTTCCAACTGTTTTCAGCGTCAGTATTTAAGGATATATCAAAACCACCGATAACGATGACTTCGTTTCCAAACAGACGCTTAAGCCTCTGGTAAAGGGTGTTTTTTAGTTTAGCAATATCAATAACCTTGGTAGAGCTTGCATCGAGAGGCTCCAATAAAGTTACGGCATAAATACAGCTTTCACTTTTTTGTCGTGCAAGAAATTCGCAAATTTTTGGCACATATTGAAGCCTGAATTCTCGTTTGCAATGACTACATAGGATATGTTGACACCTACTGAACGGTGCACACCTTTTTATGCATTGACCTACAACCTTTGATAACTTGGGCTCTTTTTCAAGGGCTCGAATTATTTTTTGGTTGCGTTCAGAGCATTCTGCATCGGTTTCAAATTTTTTGAGCTTTAAGAGGTCGTATCGCATTTTATAGCGATATGAATTCATATGCTTACTTTCATCTCCCGCTAATCTAATCAAAAAAATTTGACAATCAGACGCAGCGGAAGATGTTATCGACTAATGTCAAATTATTGACAAGCGATCAAAGATAAAGGTGGAAGTAAAGATGGTGATTTAAAATAAAAAAAACTTGGATAAATCCAAGTAGTCTAAATTTACTGTAAATAAATTGCTATTCTACTTACCAGCAAACCTTTGATAACTTGTATCAAAAGTGTCTTTTGGTAAGATGTTTTCCCTAAGCAAAAACTATTAAAGACTAACGACATTTTCGCCACTATATTACTATACGGTACTAACAAATAACAACTTATTCACGATGATGTATAACGATACTCTCCTTGTAAAGAGTAACTTGCTTATAAAACATTAAACGTTACGTGTCAAGTCCTTTTGAAGAAAAATGGTGTTTTTTATTTTTTTACATAAAATCAATGGGTTATATATAGAGATGACTGAGGGTTAAGCCATTATATACTAGTTTTTCGTTTATCTCGTAAGCTAAGACTTTGATACTGATTGTTCCATAGTGTTCGGAGAGGGAATTAGAACCCTCCCAGCCACAAAGTCTTTGTACGCGGTCAATCGGACAGTTGTTATTGCGTAGAATCGTTCGAACAGTATGTCGGAATGAGTGAAAAACAAGTCCTTTGTCCTTCAAACCGAGAGAATCAAGAAGCTTTCCAAACCATTTAGACGGTTGAGCAGACAACTCTCCGCGTGTGTTTGGCACTAAATCCATAAAAATGCGTTTGTTTTTGGCAGGGCTTTGTTTTTGCATTAAATTTACAAATTCCAAAAATCCTAATTTGATAAGCTCTTGATGAATAGGAATTTTACGTATACCAGCCTTGGTCTTGACGTGCTTACCGTCATTTTCGTTGATACTTATAAATTTAATGCCGTCTTCTTCTTGAATATCATCAAATTGGAGCTGACAAATTTCATTAAGTCTGGCTCCTGTATATAAGCCCAAAAGCCCA
>ULMK01053216.1_pt1 | contig 34672 bp, 20 predicted proteins | sample 1951621 | NCBI WGS metagenome assembly ULMK01 (sample SAMEA4835547, study PRJEB28245) | human gut metagenome | biome: gut microbiome; material: fecal sample | place: Denmark | collected 2008
AGTAGATGTAGGTATAGATGGAAATCTAGCTAACTATGACTTAATATCTTTAGAAAAACTTTCTAAATATTTAAATAAAATAGAAAAAGATGGTAACAACGTTTGAATTAGCACTAATTGTATTTATTTCTAATTTTGGTGCTACATTGGTCTGTGAAGGAATCGAAGCTATATTAGAAGCATATGAAAACTACAAGAAGAAAAAGAAAGACCTCACAGAACAAGAAAGTTAAAAATGCTACACCTAATGTATATGATGGAATACAGTTCAAATCACAATTAGAAACTTATGTTTATAAACAATTAAAGGCTCATAATCTCAAAGCAGAATATGAGCCTATTAAGTTTGAATTAATTCCATCATTTACATTTTGTGGCAAAAAGATTCGTGCTATGACTTATACTCCAGATTTTGTTGGAGATAATTTTATTATCGAAGCTAAAGGAAGACCTAATGATGTGTTTTGTACACAATTTTGACAACATTTTATATACCTCTATGTTTTAAGTATAAAACTTTATTATGAAAAAGATTTATATACTTAAAGATCCAAGAGATAATTCTATAAAATACGTAGGACAAACAAAATGTAATTTAAAAGGACGTTTATCATCTCACATTCAAGACGCATTAAACATGCGATATAACTTACCAAAATGTGAATGGATTATAGAATTATACAATTTAGAATTAACTCCATTAATAGAAGAAATAGAACTAGTAACAAATAAAAAAGCAAACGAAAGAGAACAATATTGGATTAATTATTATTCTAATCTTGGAATTAATTTATTAAATAAATTTAAAGTTACAGAAAAAATATGTAAATTTAGAGATATTTGGATAATAAATAAATATTCCAAAAATATATTTCATTTTGAAACAACAAGAGAAGTTGCAAAATTCTTAAATACTTCTATTGATAATATAAATAAAGCAATTCATAGTAAAATGGAATGTAAAGAATATTATATATATTTAAAAAATCCAGGTAAAGATTGGCAACCACCTTTACCTAAAAATAAAGTTCAAGTTTGTCTTTATAATAATAAAGAAAAACATTTATTCTTTTCTATAGCAGATGCTATTAAATTTACTAATGGTAATTATTCTTCTAATAAAAATGGAGCTTATTATGCTTTATCTCATAAAGATAAAGTATATAGAGGTTGGAAATGGTGTATTTTAAAGGAAGCACATTTAAAATCGGGTGAATTGCTGGAAAAGCCTGAAGAGGTCAATCAGCAGCCAAGTACAAATTAAGATAAGGGATTTGTAAAGGTTCAGAGACTAAATAGTGAGCTTAACAATAATCTATTAATAGCGCCCGATATGATATTAATCATAATGATATAGTCCAAACTATGAACATAACTTTAAAAAAAAATCATAGAAAAATTGTAAAATGTTCCGTACAAATGGAAATGGTTTATGTGGTCATTATTAAATAAAGGTTTAGCTGATAAGTATAAGTTATTTGTAGTACATAATCATAAAGAAACAGATGAATGTATTAGACGAATTCAAGAACTATAAAAGAAAATTCATACAAATATCTCATAGAACTGCAATTTTAATGCATATATTTGAAAAAGCCGATGATGATTTTGAAGATATGATTCTAAGTGATCATAAAGAATATTGTAAACAAAATCATGGTATAGATATATACAAAGAAGCTGCAGATCAATTCTTTAAACAATTTGAAGGAAATGAATGTCTTGTTTTCGTAGAATGTTTAAGAGATAAATGTAATGAAATGTTAACCGAACATGAACGAGAAGTTGAAAAACTTAAAAGTAGAAGAGATTAAATTTACCTCTACTAACACTTTCTTTAATGATAGATTTAACGAATATCTATTTATTAGAGATAAAACCAAAAATCTAAGAAAATAGGATATGAAAATAACTGCGATTAGTGATTTACATGGTAATCTTATTGATATAGAACCATGTGATACACTATTAATTTGTGGAGATATTTCACCATTAGAAATTCAAAGAGACTATATACAAATGACTAAATGGTTCTTTAATGAATTTCAAAAGTGGATTATGAATCTACCTTGTGATAGAGTAATACTTACTCCAGGTAATCATGATTTTTGGTTTGAAAAAATGATTACTCAACCCCAAACATATCTATTTGATAAATTAACTATCTTAATTAATGGAGAAGCAAATATTTATTCAGATGTAGATCATAAATACTACAAAATATTTGGTACGCCGTATTGTAAAGATTTTGGTTGTTGGGCATATATGCCTGGTAATGCTATATTACCAAGTGTCTATAGTATTATCCCAAAAGATGTAGATATATTGATGTGTCATGATTCTCCCCAAGTAGGATTTGTAGCAAATATTATGGAACACAAAAGCGAAACATATCCCAATGGTGTACCAGCAGGTAATATCTACTTATTTGATGAAATAGTAGAGAAAAAGCCTAAATATGTGTTGTCTGGACATATACATTCTGGAGATCACACATTACAAGAGTATGAAGGTACAAAATACGCTAATGTAAGTATATTAGATGAATCTTATTCGATTAATTATAAACCACTAACATTTGAACTATGAAAAATTACGAAAAGATTAACGTTAAGTTAGACGAACAGAATATGGTAGAAGAATTTAATCAGGTAGAATTAGATATTATGTTATCTTGCGATGAATATAACGATATGATGACTTACGCTAGTATAAATGCATATGAAAATCTAATTTTATTTGAAGAATAATGGATATATCTATACCATATTATGAAGATCTTACTCGTATAAGTAATTCTAATATCGGATGGTTCTTAAAAAAAGGACCAAGATATCTTAAAGAAATGCTTGACGGAAAAGAAGGTCTAAAAGCTAGTTTTCTGGATAAAGGCACTATGATACATGAATATATTCTTCAACCAGAAGAATTTTGGAAAGATTATATTATATTGGATTTTGCAGTACCTAAAGTAAAGCAACAAAAAGATTTACTTGAATTCTATTCGAGTGCTAGATTAATAGATCCTTTTGCATCTGAAGATGATATATTACTTATGAGTTATGAAGCAGCTTATAATAATACTAAATCGAAAGAGAAAAAGATTCAAGAAGCAAAAGAATTAGTAGAATTATATCAAAATTACATAGAATACTTTAGAAATAAAGATTCTAAAAAAGTAATATCATTTGCAGATCTTAATATGTTAAAAGCAATTAAAAAAAATATGGAAGATCATAAGAAAGCAAATGAATTATTATTTAACTATCCAGAAACATTTGAAGTTCATAATGAATTTCATATTAATTGGGAGTATCCTAATGCTTCTTCATTAGGAGATCTACCATGTAAATCATTACTAGATAGAGTAATGATAGATCATACAAATAAAAAAATAATATTAGTGGATATAAAGACAACAGCTGATGTTTATAATTTTAAACATTCAGTAGAAGAATTTGATTATTGTCGTCAGTTAGCCTATTATTGGTTAGCTATTCATTGGTATTTTAAAAACGAACTAAAACTTAATATTGAAGAATATGAATACGAAACTTATATTGTTGCAGTACAATCTCATGATGGGTATGAAGTTAGAGTCTTTAAATTCAATTCTAAAGCAATTGAGGAAAGACTTATAACCATAGATTATGCCATAAAACGAATTGCTTGGCATAAAAACAATAATCTATGGGATCATATGAAAGAATATTATGATGAAGACGGTGCTGAAATAATATGCTGATAGATAAATATACTAAACATAGTATATTTTCACTTCCTCAGATTTTCGGTGATATTTTAAGTAAACGTGACTTGGATGATAGTGAATTTGTTAACATGTATATGAATGATGTTAATAATCCACTCCTTTCAAGTCACGTTTTTTTAGTATTTCATAATATAAAGCCTTATTTGTTAAATATATTAAAACAACATCATTTATTTCATTGTAGTTATACTATAACTATGAATAAAATTAAATATACAGTTTTAGCTTTTAATAGGGCTTACTGTATACATGTCATAACTAAAAAAATTGAGTATGGTTTATACAAATCACTTGGTTATGAAACAAAAATCAAGATATTGAATTTTTGGAATGCTGGAGTAAATGGTAAATTACATAAGTATTTGTTTGATGAAAATACTAAGACTATAAAACCACTAAGTGAAAATATTACACTACAAGACACAATAAAGCCCCAATAGTATAATACTAAAGGGGCTTCTTATTGTTGCCTTTAAAAAATTTAGGGCCGTAGACTAAAAGATTGAAATCAAATTATCATAATATTCTAATTTAGATCTTGGATCTTTTGCTTCATATATACTCCTTAAAGGAGTTGCCTTAATTAAGGATCGTTGTAATCGGTTCAGACCTCTATATGGTCCTTTATTTATTTCTTCTGTAGGATCTTGCAAAGCTACTGTAGTTAAATCACCCCAGTACCGTAACGTAGACCATGCAGCAGTAGGAGTATTAAGCATGTTAAACACTTCAATGGGTAATACGTTACCACGAGTTTCCAAAGAGGCTCTTAACGTAAGATATGCGGCTTCCTGTTTCCACCAGTTATCTCTATCTTCATCTGCCATAGCACGTATTACGGAAGAAATCAACCAGAAACCTAAAGTAGAAAATAAAAATTCATATGTAATTCTTTTTAAGCAACCTTTTTCATAATCATCTAATTCATCATAATGATCTTTGTACAGTTCTCTTAATTGATCTATTTTACTTTTGTCAAAGTAATGTCTTTTTATATATTCATAAGCTGCCGGTATTTGTGCCTCACTCCACATACCAGTAGAATAATTGAACTGTCTCTTAGTTAAGAATTTAGTTTGTAAGTTAACCAATATAAAGTTACGATAAATAAGTAATAATTGACCAATCAAAGTAGAATGTAATTTTGATTTATCTAAATCAGTTAACTGAGTATCGATTCTAGTAGCAATTTGTTTAGTAGTGTTCTTGATTCTATTTAAGGTTTTCTCATCCACTATCTTAGCATACTCTGGTCTTACTACTAATTGATTATCTTTAACTTCAAAAGCATCAAAGAATGTGATGTTTAATGCTTTCCAGGCAGCTATACCTTTTTTCTTATCTTTGAATTTTCTTAAGAACTGATTCTTATTTACAAATTTACCAGTTTCAGGATCATACTTATTAAAGAAAGCAACAGATAAAGCTAATTTACCTTTAGTAATGATATCACCTATTTCGTGGCCAAAATACCAGTAATGTTGATTCAAAGCCCTGAGTAATCGAGACTGATTTAATTTGCTAAATGTCTGTTCATTATCTCTAACTACACCTAAAAATTCAAGATAACACAATACCTTGTTTTTATTGTTAGCTTTACCTATATTTTTAATAGCATCTACATAAGCTGGTAACAAGGTTTTAGTTGCTTTAGCAAGTTCCTCATTTCCAAAGTAAATACCAGACATTGCTTCCAATCTATTTTGAATCTTGTTTGTAATCAAACCTGTTAGAATAACATTAAGATTCTGAGATATACCTTGGATTCTTGTATATGCCGCTAAGTTATTTACTAATTTATCAATACTTAATTTAACGTGTTTGCCTTTTGGTAGTTTTACATCAACTTCTTTAGCATCTTTTTCCATCCCATAAACAAAACGATCCATTAAGTCTTTCATTTTGTCATAAGTTTTACTTTCTACTCCAGATATTTTACCACCTTTTTTATCTTTAAAATCCATTCTACTAACGAAATCTAAAGCTAATTCTAATTCAGGAGCAGCTTCACTCATCTTTTCGTAGTTTACAGCCATTTTGTAGTAATGAATGATAGAACCTACTACATCGTTTGTAATTGCATCAGGATTATCCAGCATTTTAATATATCTGGTAGGTATTAATTTAACTAAAGATCCATCAGATCTTTTAGCGTTTTCTATCATATATCTGTCATCATCGTCTTTTACTGTATATAAATCCTGTGCAGCGTAAGCTATACCTTTTAAGAAGTTATCTTTACTACGGATTTGAGTCCATGAGCCCCCTTCAATTTGAGGTAATTTATATTTATTAGCGTATCTTAAGAATCCAATTTTAGAATTAGATAAATCCATAACATCCACTAAAGCGTCATATAATGCTTTTAATTTAGGATCACTTGTAATCTTTTTGTAAGCAGCACTATTATCAAAGTATTTAGGATTTGGTATTACAGTTTCACCACGATCTTCATACTTAGTAAATCTAGGATCATAGAATGGAGATTCCCTATCGATTTCTGCCCAAGATTTGTTAGGTATTCTTTCTACATATTTTGATTTAAATTCATCCTTTGGAACTAATTTACGCCAGAAAGAAGCTGGTACAACGTCACCTCTAGAAGTGTATCTAGCATTTACAGAGAACCACGCATTAAATGCAGCTTCACCCTGTTTTTCCATACGTTCGTATTCTTCATAGAATTTAGGGTTGATATCCCATTTAGCTATCTCCATTACTCTAGATTTCTTTGATTTATCTCTGTTAGCAATAGCTTCATCGGATATCATTACGTCATATGTATTTATCATAGACTTAACATTCTCAGGCATAGCATCAACGTTGAATATACCGTCTTCTCTAGCATACAATTTCAAGAGATTCTTTCTAGCATTTTCATATAATATCTGATTATCAGATTTAGTTAGATTAGAAGATAACATTTTAATATCTTCCCAGAATTCTTCTTTGATTCTTTCAACAGAGTTTCTCTGCTCCCATTTCTTGAATAATTCTGGAGAAAGATTCTTCTTAGCAGCTGCTTTAGCTTTGTTGTACTTTTCCATATTAGGCTTATAGTTCAACTTAGTTCTAAGCTTTTCATTATATTGCTGCATTTCTCTAGCTATCTCCAAATCTAAACCAGCTTTTGTAGTACCATCTGCATAGAATGGGTTTGCTAAATTACGTCTACTATTCTCCAATTCCTGTAATTTACCATAATCTTCATCAGATAATAATTCTCTATGTACATCACCACTTTCATCTCTAGTGTTATTGAGAAGCAAATTAATTTCCATATTAATTGTATCTCTTCTTGTTCTAGCTTCTTCACTAAGACTATTTGTTAGTTCATAATACTCTGGTACAAATCTACGAATACTGTATTTAGCGTGCCATTTATTGTTTTCAGTGTTCCAAGTCTTTAATTGTTCTTTATTCAATAAACCTGGTACTTCGGATATATCTTTATCTCCAAAACCTAATTTATCTGCTAAATCTCTTTGATATTTGAAAAGCTTCTGATAATGTTCACCGTAATTCAAATCTCTAGTCATAAACCCTGTTTTATGACCATCTTTTGTTTTCTCATGGAAATAAGCCAATTTAGCTTTATCTACTTGATCTAGTAGATTTAATAGTTCTTTACCTTTGATTCTCTCTTCATCCGCCACGGCATTCTTAACAGCGATTATTTTATTCATCATAATCCTAACTAATTCACTATTGGAATACTGTGTACTACCAACCCATTGGTCCCACAAATTGATATCTAAATCACCTTCTTCTAATATGTTTTTTAATTGTTCTATAGTGTATGAACCTGCTTTTGTAGCTTCTTTAATAAAGTTATCTTTAGCAATTATATCAACTACATTATTGAAATTTCTAACAAGTTCTGCATAATTGCCCATGATTCTTTTTAATGCTACTTTTGTATCATTAATCAATTGTTCATTATTGAAATAATCAAAAGTAGTATCATCGTCTAACATGTTTTGCAAATTAGTGGCAACGTTATTGTAAAATCCTATATAACCTTTTTTAATTAAATCTAATTCGGCATTAGAAATCTCATGATCATTACCATATTTAGCAGCTTCTTTTACTCTAGATAATATTCTTAAAGTTTCATCTAATGCAGAATTGATATCTTGATCCATATAATCTATGAATTCTAAAGTAGCTTTATCATTTTCTAATTGATTTAATCTAAATTCTAAAGCTCTCAGTTCATCTAGTTTGTTTGGATCTGTATATTTAGAATATTGGATATCTTTCATTCTACGCTGTATAGAGAACATTAACTTAACATATACATTATTGATAGAAGTTGGCACAAATGTGGGTTTATTAATGGTCTCATTAGCTTTCAAAACAGCACTTACAGAAGCTTCTCCTTTACTTACATTTTCTGGAGTAAACTGATTGGAGAATACAATAGATTTGGCTTTAATTGCTTTTACAGCATCATTTTTGTAATGCTTCAACAAGTCATTAAATAGTTTAGAAGACTCCCCATTGGGAGTCTTATCTAAGCCATATCCATTGTTTTCTGAAAGAACATAATATGCAGCATTCTCACTGCCTAATATTTCTGTATACTCTTTAAGTAAAGCTGCAACTTCTGGATTTTTAATATTTAAACACTGCATAATTATTCACATTCTTTTTTACGTTGTTTACCCATTTTATCTAATTCTTCCGTAGCAGAATCATTCGCTGCTTGTTTCAAGTCAGCTGCAGTAGCAGATACAAATTCTTCATCTAAATCATAATCCTCTACTACTTGTTGTTTTGCTTTTTCTAAAGTCTGAACCATTACATAGTTCTTTGCTCTAGATACTGCTACATACTTCAATTCTTGTCTTACTTCTTGACCGTTTTTATCATTAAACCCAAAAGTATTTATACTACTGTCGTTAATTAAAACTTTACTATAAGTACCACCTTGAGATTTATGAATTGTGTGAGCATATCCGTAATCAAACGATTTTCTAAGCTTTAATCTACCATTAGCGTCTTTGATATCTCGCATAGTGTGAATTTTATTTTGTATCCTATTAATTTTTTCAACAACAGATCTAGCTGCAGTTGGATTCCCACTAGCTAATAATTGTTTACGCATACTCCACAAAGTTTGTATATACTCTTGAACTTTTATGATATTTTCATCTGTTTCAAAATTAGATACTACATCAATAGTAAACGAAGAAGCAGAAGTATCTATTGCATCTTTGAGAGTAACTTTATATCCTTCCATATTTATATTTTCTTTTTTGTCCGGATAAGCTAATTCAATATGAATAGTAGTGGGTTCAACATTTTGCACAACATAGTCACCACTATTCATTAATTTATATTTCTTTCTCAAAGAATCATATTCTCTATTAGAATAACCCATTACAAGTTCTCCTTCATACAGTTGCGCTGGTCTTCTACCGTATAGAATTTGTCTTATTGCAGAGTTATAAGCATCTACAGAAGCATTTGTTGCAGCCAAGACTCTAAAATATAGAGGATCTTGTGAATCTTTCATTTCTTTTAATGAAGTTCTAACAAATTCTCTAATTCTAGTTTTATCTGATGAGTATTCAACCCCTTGACCATTAGGAGCAATATCTGTTTCATAGCTAAAGCCTTCTCCATTTCTCACTCTAGTAGATTCTTTTAATATAGGATTATCCCCAGTTCTTTCTACTTTGGTTAATTGTAATTGTACACCATCATTTCTAAATACTTTAGATATATTATTTGCTTTTACTGGTCTTAATTGACCTTTATCTCCCATAAATATAATCTGAGCTCCTTTTGCTGCAATTTGTTCAAGTAAGAAATCATACAAACTGTCTTGAATCATTGAAGCTTCATCAACTATGACTATTGCGGCAGGTTCTATTTTAACCTCAGCCACTTGTTCAAATTTCAATTTGTGTAGATCAAATACATCTTCAGTAATATCAAAATCAGGACGCAATCCCAATAAACTTTGAAGTGTAACTACTTTTGCGTTTGGAGTTTTCTGTCTAGTCACAGCATTTGCTCTATGAGTTGGAGCTGAGAAAATAATATCTGCCTGTATTCTACGCTTCAAATATTCATTAAATATACCCATAATAGTAGTCTTACCTGTACCAGCATAACCAGACAAAGTAATAGATGTATCATCTCCATTAACAAATGCTTCTAACTCTTTCAAAGCAGATTTCTGTTGATCATTCAATTCAAAATCTAATTTAACCTCTAAACCGTCATCAAAAGTATATACATATTTATCTTGTATTTGCTTAGTTTCTTCAACAGCTTGTTTTACTTCTTCTACTTTAGGTAGAGCTTCTGTTAAACCTACTTGATTAGCATATTGTTGAAGTTCATTAAATTGAGTAGTAGTCTCTGAAGGTTTTACCTCCTCTTGTGCATTCCTCAATTCTTCTCTTACTTCCATTAATATTCTTGGAGATTCTGTACCCCATTTACCTTTATCTTGAGTGTGAGTAAGAATCGCATCACCTGTGGATAATAATCTTTGTGCTGCAATTCTACCAGCACTATCTTCATCTGTGCTAAAGTACACTGTTCCATCAGAATTAATGACATTTTGTTCAGTTCTTGGCAAATAGAATTCTTTACCTTTTTTACCAGCTTGTAATTCAGGAGCTATTTCAGTTACACCAAACTCTTGTAGACTAATATTCGGTCCATTCTCGGTGTAGTAGCCTGGAGTAGTAGTACCACCTGTTTCTAATCCTAATTCTTTACCTATTTCCAAACCTAAACGATCTATACCTGTTTGACCACCAGATATTATCTTTGTAGTGGGGACTGTAGTGGCATCAGAAGTTCTTAGTTTAGTTAAAGGTTTTGTAACCATTACTTTAACAGATTCATCTCCACGTTTCCATTCAATAATATCACCAACCTTGGCTTGCTTCCAGTAATCTAGATGTCCTTGTGACTCATATCTTGTAGTTGCGGTTCTCTCACCATTCTTAATTGCTTCTAATGTTGATTTGGATTTTAATTCTGATCTACCATTTTCTCCATAATCGAATGTCATATTACCTTTGAATTTAGCTGGAGCAGTTTGATCAGGAGCTAATTCGTATTCAATTTGCCACGCTTCATTTATTTTTGGTAATACTTTGGAATTAAAGTATTCAGTAGACCAACCTTCTTTTTGAGACCAAGTTTCGGCAAGATTTGTTTCTTTTGCTTCAGTAGGTACTTGTTTCTTTGTACCGTATTCAAAATTATCAAGATACTGCTGATAAGCTTCTTGAGATGCAGCTTCACCATTTCTTGATTGATAAGTCTTAGACCATTCTTGATAAGCTAAAGGTTCAATATTCTGTAAGTCAACGTTTTCAGTAGCTACAGTCTGTAAAGCATTTTCATTGAATTCTCCAGCTTGATTGAATATCTTAGTCTGTAAACTAGCTTTGACAGGAGTTAAATCTTGTACATAAGTTATAGCTTTAGATGGAGTAAAATCCAAACCGGTAGGTACTACATTATTATAGCCTACTGAAGATTTCTTAAAACCAAATTCAACAAGTACGTTACCCTTATAACTTAAACCTTTTTTATTAATTAATTGATATACTGGTACTTTATTTTCATCTATACCGATGTATTTGTATAAGAAAGTAGTTCTAGGATCATTATTCTTATCTAATTTAACTTTCTTGTAAAGATAATGTATAGGATTACCAGCTTCATTATAACCTACAATGCCCCTAAATTTACTAGATTCATCATAGATTATAGACGGTATCTCAACTTGTTCTCCTTTCTTATTGGTTACAAACAATCCACTATCATCGTGAGCTACAGGTCTGTATACTGCTCTACCTTCTTCTTCAATAGTTTCATAGCTAGAATCCAATTTGTAGTATTCAATAGCAGGAACTACATGATCATTCCACCACAGATTTTTAATTACCTCTTGTAAATCTATTTGGGATATAACATTTTCAGGATGTTTTTCCAATTCTCTAATATAATCAAAATACCCTATTTCTTCTCTTATGGAGTTAGGAACATATCTAAATATATTATTTTTACCAAAAGCATCTCCAGAAGTATAGAAAGAATATATTGCAAGATCTTTAGCAAATTCTCTTACTTCTTTATAATCACTTTCGTAAAGTTCTTCCCAAGCACGAATTATTTCATTTTCTAAATTATTATCACCACTCTTATTGGGTTTATATGCAATGAAATCAGGTCCTTGTAATGCTGCATCATCTTCTTTAGGTCTACTAAAGATATTGTTAATCAGCACATTTGAAAAACTACCGTCACTCCCAAGTAATGAAGGATATTTACCTTGTAATATATCAGATTTAAGTCTATCCAATCTTCTAGAAATACTATCCTTACCAAACAGCATACCACGAAATCCCATTTGATTATCTTTAACATACTGATTAAAGAATTTAGTCTTATAGGATACTTCCATTGCTCTAGTGATGTTGTTAATATATGTATCATCACTTATTGCATAGCCTTTGGTATAGTATTCAATTAATGATCGTAAGGTTTCAAATTCTGGAGTAAGTCTAATCATGACATTCTGGAATGCATTTCTAGGAAATACTAATCCATCGATCATTTTCTTACCCAAGAATGTATTAGTAAACACTTTCAAAGGATTGTTGAAAACAGCCTGTTCAGTCATATACTGTTTCCATTTATCCAAGAATGCGCTTTGTAAACCAAAGTTATTACCAAATCTCTTAGTATCGATCTGAGATAAGTTAGTTAATTCTGACAAACTCTTAGAAAATGGAGTTAATTCTTCATAAGCCTTAAGAATTAATAATTGATTATAGTACCAATCAAAAGTTTCAGTTTTCTGCAATTGTTTTCTAAGATGTGGTACAGTAAACATAGTTTTTCTTTGATTAGTACCTACACCTTTATCCTTAAGATAGTTCAGAAGATTCTCTTTCTTACCACCGGATAACTCTTTTGCTTTCTTATAGTAATCGTTCCAAATTTTAGTAAATGCTAACCTTTCAGGATTTTTACCAGCAGGTATTTCAACGCCGTAAAAACCAGAATATTTATCATATTCAGTTGCATAGTCTTTTAATATCTGTTGAGGTAAGAAATAGAATGTACTTTCACCTTTACCACTTCTAATTAAGAAGTTAGTCATGTTAAAAGTTAATTTACGTACATTCAAACGAATAATATACGGGTCTTTAGCTACGTCTACGTGAGCATTAATCAAAGCAGATAACCAGTCTAAAACATTGATCTTATTTGTATCTTCACTTTGAATGTGATGCAAATCACGTATACCATAATCGCTCAATACTTTATTTGGTTTGAAATTCAATTTAACTAATTGAGTTAACACTTGATGAGCATTAGCTAATGCAAACGGACCAATACCAAACTTACCACCATTCAACTCAGCTTTAGTTCTACTTTGGAATGCTGGAGTAGAGAAATATAATTGAGATTTACTAGTTCTCTTACCTTGACCAGTTAATTTATCAACATCCTTAAGAATCTTATCTTTCAGATAATCTGTCACAGTATCAAGAGGCTGTCTAGCTTCTGCAAAGTTCATAGGATTGCTAATTACTGACAAATACATATCAAGAAGCATGTTTTCATTTGCTTCTCTACTATTTGCTTCAAAATCAGTTTTACCATTGTATCTCTCATAAGCTTTTCTTACTACAGTTTCATCATCTAAACCAGTAGCTTTCAATCTCTGAACATACTGATCTTTTGTTTCGAACTTGATTCTATTACCATTATTGTCATAGTTATATCTTGCTATAAATAATTTATCAATCGCTTGTACCCACTGTTTCCAGTGGGGCTAGACTATATCTTCACTTTGATAGTGCTCCCCATTTCGCCTTTCGGCTACTCTACTTGCTTCTTCGATCATTTTTTGATCTATGCGTTCGATAGTCGTTGAACTTTCCCCTATACGGGGCTTAGCTGCTGATTGTCCAATCTCATTGTTTTTCAAACATTCGCACATATCTTTTCAGATTATGCTGTAGTAAATGAGCTCTAAGGGGTTTCCAGCAATTAAAGGAGTTTTACTTCAACTATGTTGTTAATCGAAGTCTGACCCAGTAAGGGCTGTAAATTCATCAGGAAGAGTAATAGTATCACCAATCTGTTCAGGATAAACGTCCACCACTTTTAAAGCTGCTGTAGAAGCTTGACCCTGTGCAGGGATACGATAACCCATAGCTATTGCCTTTGTATCTGGACCAATTATATCGTGGTTTATTAACCACGCTTTAGCTTGACTGAAAGTCATTTTATCATAATTAGGTATGATGTGTTTCAATAAGTTAATTGATATAACACAATCCATACTACCATCATTGTTAACAAAATTAAGCTTTCTTACATTGTTGGCATCAGATGTTACAGCTAATCTATTGTATAAGATAGAAGACATCTGAATGAACATACCACCAGGTAGATTGGTATCTACTATGGCTTTGTTCAACATTGATATGAGACCACTTTCAATCCAAGAGTTATCAGACAAACCTGAAATAGGAGCATTAGTATTGCCATCTTCTACAGTAAGACCATTCAAAACATTATCGTTCATGTTTGAATTTTCTGCTTTTCTCTTAAGAATATTGGCAAACTTAACAATACTAGCTTGTGGATTATTGGCATCAATACCGAAGTCTTTTTCTATACTCTTTCTACCAAATTCAGTAATAGCGTTATGAGCTCCATTAAAGTTATCAATAACCTCTTGTCCAGAGTAAGATACACCATCAGGAGTAGTATATGTCCAAGCTGTTCTAATGTTACCCATAGCTGCTTTCTGAGCCTGAGATACAAACATCTGTCTATCTGCGTGGTGTGGATCTGTTACCAACTGACGTCTAAAGTTAACCAAAGATTGCTTATGTGTAGGCATATTCATTAAACCTTCTACGTCTACCTTGGTATTTGATTTATCTGTGTAAATCTTAGATTTAACTTCTTCAACTCTTTGACCAACTTTAACTGCAGATTCAAACGCAAGCATGTGTATGTTTCTAGCTTGCATTACCTTTAATACTTCTCCCATATCCCCTGTAGAGAATATTCTATGAACTGGGAACATAGCCATTTTGTCAAATACGGGTATGTCTCTCTTTGCATTTACATCATAATGATCGCCGAAATACATTAACTTCAAAGGTTTTAATGTAACGGCTAAGGCTTCATTATAAGTATCTGCATCAGCTTCATAATCTGTTTCAGGGTTATTCAATATATCAAAAGCTTTAGCTACTTCAGGAGTCCATCCATCAATTCTTCTAACTAATTCTTTATAGAATTCAGGAGAGATAAGTACTGTAGCATCCGTTTGGTTTACTTTGGTATAACCACCAAATTTACTATCAACTACAAGATTAGCAGCATCTTCAACGTCTTGGGGCAATGCTTCACCACTCTCATACATTGCAAGAGCTTCTTCTTGAGTCATATCATGCATTTCCTGTAACAGTCTTACTGCAGCTGACTTTTTAGCAAATTCATTGATTCTATCAAGCTGTCTACTAGGTATTACATTATCTGATAAAGTACCTACATTAACTTCAGTTAAGTTTGATAATTCATTACCTTCTCCATAATCTATTCTAGGAGTAACACCAGTTGACAATACCTCACGAAGACGTTTAATTTTATCTACAGGATCTTTATAATATGCAGGATCTTTAATAAATAACTTCTCAAATTCTATTACTGAGGATATAGTATTAGCAAAATAGTTTGCCATTAACTCTGTAGCAGCTAACTCTTTGCTGTATTTTGATACCTCTTGACGTTTTTTATAGTGATTTTCTGCATCATCCAATGCCTTTTGAGGAAGCGCTAAGCTCTTTACACTAGCAAAATCCTTACCATTCCAATCAATTATACCTATTTCTTTTGCATAATCCAATTCGTCTTTAAAAGCATCTGTTAAATATTCATTCATTAACAAAGCTTTATCAGAGTTACTCATCTTAGCCCAAGCTGCTTTTATTTGATTTACTACGGATAATGCTAAGTCACTACCACCAATGTCTTCAGCAAGTTTAAGAGCTTCATTGAAATTAGAGAAATCATCTACAAATTCAATACCACCTAAAGTTGGTTGTTCTTTAAGTTTAAAGAACCCGTTGAAATATCTAAATCTGTAACCATTTCTATTACCAATATCATAGTTCTTTACTTTTTGTTCCTTTGTCAGATTACCTTCATTCTTATAGTTGAATTCAATAGTATCTAATTCAGTTTCAAAGTAATTAATAAATCTGGTTAATACTTTGGCATTAAATTTAACTTGATTGTTAGTAGTATCTAAAGGTTGATTGAAATTGTTGATAGCTGTGCCATATAAAGTATTATATGTCTGAGAGTCACCCATAGTAGGTAAAACAATTCTACCTTTCTGAGTAAGTGTCATTTTAGCAATATAATCTTCCAATGGTGAGATTTCTGTATACTTACGTCCTTTATCACCACTACCCTGTTCCTTGAAATAAACCAAAGTTTCAACACCTATTTTACCAGATGCGGTAGGATTATTATAAAGATTTGTAAGTAAATAGGAACCTTTGAAATAATTAGGGTTAGCATTGTTACCAGTATTATATAATACCTTAGTAAGAGCTTCTACTGTAGCTGGATCATTATCAAGATTCTGAACCATATCTGTTAAGTAGTTATGATCAGATATAGGATATAACAACTTACCATCAGTAGACAATACAGACAACTCATCTGAGTTAGGATGTGTCATACCATACGTTTCAGACAATCTACCTAAGAATTTAGAATCATCATAGTATCTGCTGATATGTCTATTGAATGTGCCGGGTACGTTACCAGATGGTTCAATCTTCAGTACATCTTTTAACTTATTGCTGAATAAGAATGATAAACCAGCATTACTACCATCAGTAAACAGGTTTACTAATTGTTCTGCAGTGTTTGGATCATAGTATTCTTTAATCAAGAATGAGTTTAATGTAGCCATATCCACAGATACACCTGCTCTACCTAAAAGTGATAATATATGTTCCTTTATTTTGATGACATTAGCTTCTACATACTCTTTATAAGTCTGACCATTCTTAAGCTTAGCATTTGGTTTATTCTTATAATTCTTGAGTAGATTATTAATCTTGTGGTAATCATCTAATAATAATTCTACATTGGTTTTATTATCAGTGGTTTTTAATGTGTAATTATTACCATCAAAATTTATTAACTCAGTCATCCTAAGTAAACCATAATTCCAACCTTCGATTATATTCTTAGAAATCTTATTTGCATTCTCATCCTTTACATACAAGTTAGTCTGATCATTACCATTAGTATTCTCAATCTTTTCAGACAAGATACCAATAAGTTTATGTTTAGCTTTTCTAAAGGTATTTCTAAATTGAGTCTGTAAATTCTCTCTAGCTATTACTTGGGCTTCTGATTCTCCTGGAGCAGTCTTTGATATCTTATACAATTCTCTGTACAATGTGTCAAAGATAGGTAATGATTTTGCACATTTAGCACACTTATTCATCATACCTTCAAACGTATTCTCTGAATGCAATTCATTGATAATGGTATTCCACGTAGAATCAAAATCAACCATAAGAGGTAATCCTGTAACAGGACTCAATACAGTTCTAGTTTTCTGTACTTTTGTAATGGTACCATCTTCTTTCTTAACTTCTGCCTCATAGAATTCTCTTTTAGGCATAGTAGCAATGAAGATTTTAATAGATGCCAAAGCATTATCTTTTACTGAGGTTTCTAATGACTCACGGATATATGTAGCCATTTGATCTCCTACAGCAGAACCTTCAGCTTTTTCATCTATTTCTTGGTCGATGTTTTCCTGTTTGTCTACAGCTCTGATTTGATATTCATTCAGTTTCCTTATAATTGCTGGTAAGAATACACTATCAAAGGTTTCATATATTTCTTTTCTAGCCTCTCCTTGTTCTTTGGTGATCTTTCCGTTTTCTACAAGTTTATCTGTCAAAGAAGGTTCCAAGGCACTCTTTAACAAACTATAATTTAAACCTGTTAAATCATCTCGCATCTTTATGTTATTCAAAGTAAACAAAGAAGCAACTAATGAATTAACACTTTCTTTAAATTGTGTATTTGTAATGTTCTTAAAATTATGACCACCCAACTTAAATGGAGCTCCTGCACCTTTATAAGCATTTAAGAATTCCTGTACAGCTGCAGAATTCTGTTTAGATCTACTATAGTATCCTGTATTAATTCTATCAAAGATGTTATCAATAGTAGTATCAGTTCTCCAAACCCATTTACTAATAAAGTTTTTAATTGCTTTCCAAGCTCTTTTAACGATATTTAAATCAGGTTCAGCCTTATTCAACATGTACTGTCTAAAGTCTTCTGCAAGAGCTTCTTCAACATCTTTATCAGTACCGATTAAACCAGTTCTGTTTCTATAAGCTTCGTATATTTTACGACGTTCTTTAGGTGAAATAGTTAACAATGAGATTCTATGATACGCTTCATGATATAAAGTACCAGTTTCTGCACCTTTCCACAGTAATGTAGAATCCTGCCTAACAAGACCCATAGCATACACATTGTTACCTAGTGATATAGCATCATCTACTATTGTAAGAGAATCGCTTTGGAAACCTAATTTCTTTTTGAACCATTCTATTTCCTCGTTAGACACCTCTTTAGTTACTTTACCAGTAAGACGTCTCATAGGAATATCAATGTCATCGTCTTCTATAGCAAACGGGTCAATTGTGCCATTCTTGGTAATTTCATTAATCTTTTTTGATTCTTCTGTTAATTCTTCTGGCTCTACTGCAGAAGTACCTGTAGGGATATTGGCTATATTTTCAACCTTATTTTTAGTTTCTTCAACTGCCTTATCACTTTCTACTTTCTTAGATATAGTTTGAATATCGTCCGCATAAGCAAAAGAATCTTTGAACAATTGATCTTGTAAATCACTCTGGATTAAATCGTTTGTAACAAACAAACCCATTGTATACAAAGGGGTATGTTTTGTATTACCTAAGAAATCCTCTCTACGTAACATTATTCCAGGAATAGCTTCTTCCCATATATAAGAACTGTTTTTTGTAAACGCTTCTTTTAAGGAAGGTAAAGCATCACCTATAGGACTAAAGAAATTTTCTCTATTAGCTCTCCAGTGGAATCTCATCAAATCGTTAATAAGATCTTCCTTAGCTTGAGAAGACATATTACCTACAGGATAAGATTTTTCTCCTACTACAAGATCACCTTTTTCATTTACATAAAGCTGTTTCTTTTTCATCCAATTGAAAGTAGGAATATTGGATGTAACTCTGGTTTTATCACCAAAGCGAACCATAAAGTCAATCAATTCCCCAGCTACAATCTCTGTATTTTTGTAGTAAGACTCAGGAGAAGCTCCATAATTCAAAAGTAAATCTGCAAGAAACTCAGCTTGTTTTCTATCAAATCTTTGTAAATTAACTTGTACAGGTATCTCTGAATTATTAAGTGTACTAGATTTGGGGGGATAGATAAATAACTGACCACTACCACCAGTACCATTCAATATTTCACCACCAGCGCCAAGAATCAAACTGTCAGAAATAATACCATTACTGATACCAAAGGTTACATTTTCTGGAGTAATGTCATACACATTGGATGGAATTGCAAAACCTTTTACTTCTTGTACAGGTCTGAATACTGCCTTTTGACCATTTCTATTTACATTATATCTACCTCTAGTTCTACTGATAGTACTTGGTACAATAACTTCATTCTCTGTCTTATTTTCAATGGCAGTAATGATTGCGTTTCTAAAAGATTTTAAGTCATTTATAGAAACTTCATTAGCTTGTTCAATTGTATTAAGCTCTTCTGCTGTAGCACTATTACGAATGCCTGCAATATCTGCATCAAATTTAATTCTAGCTCCTTTAGGAGTCTTAAGTGCTAAAGCATACTTACCTGTAGGATGTTCTACACTTAATATGATAGAGGCACTATCGTATGTAGTCTTATCACCTTTTTTGTATGGCTTGCTACCTTTTTCAGTGTAAGATTCATTGATAATAAATTCACAGAAACTGTCTGTAAAGAAATTAGGATCTTTGATTCTCTCTGCTAATTCTTTACCAGATTTATAACCCGGTAATATAGGAGTAGTAGAATCTGGTGAGAAGAACAGTGTATGTGATACGGTATCTTTAGCTAATTCTTCTACTTCTAAAGAATCTTCATATTCTCTAGATTCAGAATCCATATCTGTTTTACTGTCATGTTTCTGTTCAGTAGCTAATTTCTTTTTAGCCTGTTCAACTTTCTGTTCTACAATAATATCTGGAGTAATAGTATCTACTGTTTGCGATACCTTTTTATCTTCATCTGTAGCAGCAGCTAAAGGATCTGCATCAGCATTGGCAGCTGCTCTCAAATCTTTATCTGTAGCAAAAGCAAACTCTTCATCCTCTTCTTCAACATCTTCTACTACTGGAGCTTTTGTCTTACTTTCTTCTGCAATCCTTTTACGTTCTGCTTCAAATTCTGCAGCTAGTTCTTCCAAACTCTTTGTAGGAAATTCTTCATCACGTTTAGTTGCTGGTTCTGTTTTTTCTTCAGGCTGCGTTTTAGGCGTTGCTTCAGGAACGGTAGGTTCTGGCGCAGGTATTTCTGTATTTACTTTGGATTTTGCTCTAGAATCCATTACAGGGGATTGTGGTTTTTCAACTTCTTCTCTTTGTACTTCTGGAGCAATTTTACTTGCTGCTACAGTTTCATTGTTGTCTGTACCATTATCAGCTACTTCTTTTTCTGTAGAAGCAATATCTTGTTCAACAATCTGCTTGGCGTTATCTTCTGCAATTCTACTAGATTCATCTGAATTATTCAGGTAGTTCTCAATTCTCTTTTTGATATTGTTTAATACCTTTTTCTTTGATTTATCTGTAGCTTTGTCAAAACTAGTAAGTTTGCCATCTTCCAGAGTATTACCGAATATCTCATTCATTTTATGCTCTGCTACCAAAGCATCATGCTGAGCTAACATTAAGTTTGCATAGCTATCTACACCTGTCTGCATGACATGAGGGGCAGCTACAAAATCTGTACTAAATTTTGTATCAGCAGCCACTTGAGCCAATTGACTATCAATGTTTTTAATGGCCTTTGGTATAGTCTTTAGAATAGATTTAGCTACAGAATTATCACCATTAGTAATACCAAATTTAGATTTACCATCTTCTGCTGGAGCTTCAATTGCATTTTTTAATTCCTGCAGAGCTTCTTTCTGTACATTTAGTTTAGTTAAAGTAATAGCTGCTAGCTTTTCTTCTGGAGTGTAATTACTCAATAAAGCATCTTCAGAAAGATCTGCATACAATTTATTATCTGCATCCTGAGCTGCTTTTGCATTGTTTACAGCTTCTTGTAAATCTAATTGAGCTACATGCTGTAAACCAATTAATGTATTATATTCTGTAGTACCTGCAGAATAACCTAACTGTTTACCAATGTTCTTAGTAGTCTTAGACTTAGCTAAGTTAAATACATTATTCGCAGTTTTGATTTCAGCATTTATATCTTCCTCAGTAAGACCATCAGGCATATGATATTTAAAATTCTCTAATACTTCAAGTACACTATCTTTGTAATTGAGCATAGATTTTGATGCTCTGTCTGCGTATGTCACAGCTTTATTCATAGCATCTTTCTTAGCTATGTTATCTGCTACCATATCTCTAACAAACGTATTGGCAACGAAGTCTTTACGCATATCAATACCAGCGTGATATGCAGTAGTAGGACCACCTAAATACATACCTAATGCAAAACCACCTTTTACATCATTCCAGAATTGAGGATCATTAGCTAATTCTGATTCAGTATCTATTCCTGATAAGATCTTTGCAGTACGATAATTAGCTTCAGCTAACCCAAGTAATGATGAGAATACGCCAGAAGAATCTTTATCATACTGATTATGAATGTAATCGTAGTCAAATATATCCTGATTACCTTCTTCAAAAGCTTCACCAGTAGCAGCAAAACCCATACGAGCTAGAGCTTTAGCACCCTTGCTCAACATGTTCATTTTAGGACTATTATAAGCCAATCTAGCATTAAATCCAGTGTAAGCATCAATAAGCTTATTGTAGTTCTTAGTAGCAGTGTCAGACAGTTTAACTAAAGGTTTTAATGCACCTGCTATAGGTTTAGTTATAATCTTACCCATAGCCTTACCTAATGGAGCAAATATCAAAGCTGATTGTGCTACATCCATTGCAGACAAAGCCATGTTATTATTGTAAACATTTTCTAAGCCATTATCTGCTGAATCTTTTAAAGAGTTTAGAACTTCATCGGAGATTTTAATCTCTCCAGATAAAGTTCTATCTATAATTTCATCATCTGAAATCTTTGTAACATCTATATTAGGATTCTGTTGTTTCAATTGATCTCTACCCATTTGAACATAATCCTGGATAGATACACCTTTACTTTCAAGATCCTTTTCAATTTTAGAACGATAAGCTCCATATACTTGCGCTAATGATTCTCTATGTCTACTATAGATATTACCTGCCAAACTTATCGCTGCCGCAGTAATAGCTGATCCCCAACCAATAAGATTAGATACTGCACCAGCACCAGGAACAGCATTTAATGCACCAGTAGTAGCATAATGTCTACCGAGATATAAAGCACCTGTTGCTAATGCATCAGCCACATAAGAGCCAATTGTAGACATAGAAGAACCTGTTAAACCAGGACCAGCGTACAATATATAATCAGAATCATAGAAAGGCTTATCTTGAGCTTTTTGTTCTTTTATTTGAAATCTGGCAGAAGGTTTATACTTTTCAGATCTAGATGTAATAGAATCATAATAATCCTGAATATTCTTGTTTACTTCGGACTGTTCATTTACCCACCAGTCTCTTACCCCATTTAAGTATTCAATTCTCTTATCAACATCTGTACCTTCTGAATCATTGTACTTTGCTAATATTGCATTATACTTTTCAGAATTGGCTTCTAAATTGTTTTTAAGAATTTCATATTGCTGTAAGGTGTTTTGATACTCTTGAGAATTCTTATCCATAGTAGGTAAGACATTTTCAAGATTCAAAAGCATTTTCTTATCATTTAAATATTGTAATTCATAATCAATATCTTCAATGACAGGATTAATATCTTTTACTAATTTAGCTCTTTCAGACATCAAATTGATCTGATCTCTATTGTTAGCAAAAGTAGTCCAAGCATCTCTTAAATAACTCTTATCCTTTAAGGTTTCCTCTGGAGTTTCCTTATTTAACAGATATGCGTATTCATAATCATCTAATGGAGTTGTTTCTAAGTTCCTATCATAACCTGTTTTAATATTAGTGATAGGAGAATACTGAGCATTGACCGTATCCACAGCCTTACCTAATAAGGCTGCTTTGCTAGGTGTATTGTCAGTAGGATATTGACCTAATATAGATTTTTCCATATATTATTGTAATAAACTGTTTATTAAACTAGCATAAGCATCAGTAAATGATTGCTCATAATTATCATTCTGTAATTTTGAACCACCATGAATATCATTAACTTCTTGATCAAATGTCATTCTAGTCATACCATGTGGATCAATCGGCTCCATTGTATCAAATGTAAAATATTCACCAGTTAATGGTACATTCCCACCATAAGCATCATTGTAATCTTTTTTATCAATAGGCTTGACATTTAAACCTGTTTCTGCAGATATACCCATTGAATTACTAACCATAGATTTAAAACTATCTACATCATATCCAGCATTCTTAATAGCTTGTAAAGGTATTCTTACACTTACTCTCTGCATTAATTGAGGAATGCCATCTACCACTGATGACATGATTCTACCTCTAGGAGTTTTGATAACGTCTTTGAATACTCCAGATTTTAAATCTTCTGCAAAGTTTCTTTCTAATCCATTTGTAGTTTCTACATTGTATTTAATAGAAGGAACCTTCATGATTTTATTTACAAAATCAGTAGCTAATATTAAACCACCTGTGTCTGGTGTAACATATCCTTTAGTTACTGAACCGCCTAAATTAATATCAATTTCATTAGAACTCTTAACTTTATTGTAACTATTAAGAATCATACCAGAAGAAGGGTATGTAATATCGTTCAGTACTCTAGTAGCTGCATCGTAATACTGAGGTAATTTATCAGCTCTTACTCCAGTTTTAGGAAATATTTCTCCAGCTTTAGTTGCAAACAGGTTAGCAATATCATTAGCAGTTGCATCTGACATTTCTTTTCCATAATCCTTTACTAAGGAATTATATTCTTCCGGAGTAATATTACCAGACATTAAGGCTGATGCGGCTTCTTGGAATTTATTAGTTACAAATCTAGTTTGTGAATATACTGGACTATTTTCTAACTGACGTTTTTCAAATACTACTGCGTCATTATACAGCTTTTTATAAGCGTCAGGGTAATCTACAGATTCTTTTTCTGTACCTTTCTTTTTCAATTTAGCGGTTTCTAATGCTTGCTTATATTTCAACGCTTGCATAGCATAAGGATCTACGGTGGGGTTTTTACGAATGTATTCTTGATTATCTGTATAAGCTTTTTGCATGAAATCATTAGCTGCATCCTCTTCTGTTGATCCAGGATGATTTCTCATCCATGTTTGCATATGCATTTGTGCTTGTGGTGTAGATAATATTCCACTTCTATTAGCATCCAGTATGTCTTTAATTTGCTGTCCTGTAACACCGGTCCAAATAAATCCACCTTCTCTACCAAGATAGCTATCCTTCAAATTATTTACATATTCATTAGTTAAGTCTTTTATAGAAGAATAAGCTAAAGGAACTTCGTTGAATAAACCTGAAGTAGTAGTATCCCAGTTAGTAAAATCTCTATCATGCCATAGTGAATTATATTTGTCGTGTAGCATTAAAATTTGAACTTGCTTTGCATATTCATCAAAATTGGCAGCATTCTGTTTTAATGCAGAAAGTTTAGCTCTATCTACATTATTTATTGCAGATTGTAGAGCCATTTGCCATTCCATACTCTTTATTGCTTCTGGATTCTTAGCAGCTTGATCAATAATCGGAAGTACTTTACCTCTGGTTTCTGCATCCCAAGTCTGCATATCTTTCATAGACCTAGAACGAAATTCAGCCCATGAGTTTGCAGCAGTTCTATAATCTGCTAAAGCTTTGTCAACTCTTTCATTTGCCTGCTTACCCAATGTGTATAATTGTTCAAAAGGAATTGGAACGTAAGTGTCTATAAATTGCGCTTGTGCAGGACTATCATATCTATTTACTGCCATAATTATACTGTTAAACTATCAACTAAACTATTTACGGTACCATATCTTAAGAAATTCTGTAAGTAAGGTAATATCTGACGATCTCTACGTGCCTGATTACGCATCTTTTCTTTAGTCTGAGACCATTGACCCAATTGACCAGCAGCAGTGGCACCAAAATTTCTTGCAGCAGCTCTATTACGAGCGTTTAAGTCATTAGTAAGTACAGTATTCTGTACATATTGTTGACCTAAATTGTTCATCATATTTGCGTATTCGCCTAAATATTGATTATTAGCATTATCTCTATTAGCGTATACTGAAGCATTCTGAGCATATTCCCCAGTAGCTAATTGATTTCCATATGCTAAATTCATACCCGTGTTAGGATTGAGTTTAGCCATGTTATTACGAGCGATTGCTCTAGATCTTCTATTAGCTGCAAGAGTGGGTTCTATATTAAGTTTACGACTAGCCATTGCTCTATTAATAGCTCCAGTATAAGGATTAATAACCTGATCTTCTACTTCAGGTTTACGTCTACTTTGAACCCAATTGTATAACACAGGAGATAAACCAGACAGACTATCAAATGATGGTTTGTCTTTTGTATTGGAACTTTTAGGAGCCGCTGGAAGTCCTGCATTAATTTTTTCTGCAGTAGGTTTATTGGCTACCATACCCAAAGACGGTGCTTGTAATAATTCTGGAACAGGCGCTTTAATAAATACTTCGTCAGGTTTATTAGTAGGAATTTTAGATTTTGTGGATGTTGTCTTAACTGTATTTGTAGGTTTTGATACAGCAACTGCACCAGGTAATAGTACTTCAGGCAAATCGTATATAGGTTCATTTACACCTACAGGTATTGTCTCCCCAGTAATAGGGTTTACGCCTTGTGTAGGTACAGCTTCTCCATAAGGGGCTGCAGTCATACTAGAATTAGTAGAATTCCAATACTTTCTACTACCTAAACCACCTCGTTGATTTAAACCATTTATGTCGAATGCTTCATTCATTGCACTATTGGCAGTTGTAGCTTTTGTTGGTTCTGTAAAGAACTTTTTTAAAGCATCAGCATAAATACCAAAAGCTTCACCACTCAATAAAGGTATTTCTTTACCCAGTTTTCTAGATTTACCATCTGCATATGCCGGTATTCCTTTTACTTTGGGTTTAATACCTTTCTTAGCTTTAATTGCTTCTTGTTCTGTAAGCAATTGTTCATACATTGCATTTGCATTTATCTGATTTAATCTATCAGCATTGCGAGCAAATCTATCTTTTCCTTTACTTCCTTTAGTCATATTAACTAATTTTTTACCTTCTTGTGCAAACGTTTTATTTGTACCAGGTCTTTTGATTTTATCAGATAAAACAGAATCAAGATTAGAAGCATCTACTAAATGATTATCTGTACCTGGTTTACTATTAGGTACTTGTTCAATATTACCAAAATCGTCTCTTATTACTTCATTATTATCTACATAAGCTAAATCTGGTAATATACCACCATTTTCAAAAGTGTAAGCTAAAGAATTATCATCCCAATATTTTTGTTCAAGTGTAGCTGCATTACCTTTCCCCATTGCTATTTCTTTAGCATTTGCTTTAATACGTTTTTGCTTATTAATTGCATTCTTTCTAAAGATACCTGATACAAGGTTTCCAACACCACCTACAACTCCACCTACCGCTGTACCAATACCAGGAAGAATAGCAGAACCTACAGAAGCACCTTTGGCAGCACCTCCTAGAGCACTGCCAGCAATGTCTGCACCAGATCCTTCTTCTGCAAAGCCTTGTAAACCAGCTCCCAATATAGAAGCAATCTCTAAACCTTGATCTATACCAAAAGCGTAAGCTGGAACTTTCTTTTTGTTTATTTTCTTTTTCATATTATATCAATGAATATCTGTATGCTGTACTAATATAAGGAACTTTAAATGTATTACCACCATTACAATCATACTTATAATGACAGATTAAATATTTCCCTTTCATTCTATCTCTATAGGATTTGTTTACTAACTCTTCAGCTTCATTTAATTCTCTACTACTGCGAGGAATACAGAACTTGTAAGTATCTTCTCTATAATCTATATCATCCTGAGTAAGAGTAAAACTAGTTTGTCTTTTAGTTTCGAAATAGATATTATCAAAGTTAGTATCGTAAGTAAAGTCACCGCCATATTCGACATTATCAAATGTTTTAGTTTGAGGGTACTTATCATTTACTATAAATCTAACATAAGATATTTTATCTTTGCCAGTAAACATATCTAATTCGTTACCTGAATTATACTTATATACCGCTAAATTCTTATATATCATTAATTTATCTGTAAATTCAGCATACCAATCAGGTCTATAAGTATAGAATGAAGTAAAAGCTCCAACTTGTTCATTAAATACTAAAGTCTTATCTTCTAGAGTAAGAAGAACTTCATTATATTTTTTATCATATACAGATATAGGATCATTTGTAATTATATCCTTATTATCGTGTAAATAAGATTGTACACCTTTTAATTTAGATACAGTACGTAATTGATTATCAAAACCACATATTTCATTTCTATCAGCATCATACCAGTATACTGTACTATCTGATTGTGTTGCAGTTCTTAATTGATTCTCTTTAGAACCGTTCTTGGTAGTAAAGTAATCAAATCTAGTTAATACACCACCAGTACCTAACGTAAGTGCACCTGCATTATTATCTTGGATAAGAGAACGTTCATTTACTGCAAGTGTGCCAAAAGCGTCAGTTTGCCAGAACAACAGGTTATTCTTAAATAGTTTTAAGTTATTTATAGAACCAAATCTAGTATCAACATCTAAATAATTAGCAACCCTGAATTTAGTCCACGAATCAGTTACTTCCAAGTTAGTCTTAGGTTCTGAGTTCATTACTCTGGTGTCTGTATGTAAATTATCTATACTATATATTGATTTACTAACATAGTTTTTAGCTCTAGGTTGAGCAGAATAAGCATCATTATAAGCATATAATGGCGTATTCTGAACATATATAGAACCTACTTGTACTATATCATTCTCTACAAAGTGATTTGCATAGCCTGTACCAGACTCATAAGTCTTAGCTGTACCTACGGTATCCGTTCTCAATGAGAGATTAATAGAAGATTCTAACGGTATATAAGCACCATTATATGCTCTAATTCTTTCATTATCTGGTTGTTCATAATTATCACTAGCATTATGATATGCAAACATACAGTTAGCATAATCTAATACACCAACGTATGTATCACCACCGAATACGTTTACTTTAGTATTACTATTGTCTTTCGCATTGACATAAGACCCAGTACCTATATATACAGAGTTCTGTCTTGTAGCATAACTATTGCCACCATAAGGTGTTACAGATTGTCTTAAATTGGCAATGAGAATTGTATTAGCGCTTTCTGGTCCAGCAGCTAATTCTGGTACTTCTCCAACCATCGTGTTACGAGAAGTCATATCTGTACTCTGGAATATTGCACATACCCCATGAGGTCCAACCTTCCTAACATTATTATCGTCATAATCATTAGCCTTAGATGTATCTCCATATACCCAGTTATAATACACCATACTACCTACATTAGTAGCTTTAGTCTTCCAAGCATCGTCATCTAAATCAAATGGATCTGTATTAGTAGCAATTGTAATGTCTTGAATTGATGCAGAATTATATCCTCCTGTAGTAATTTTATTGTAATACTTAGCTAAAGTAGCATCATACCATGATTCTGCACCCATATAAATTGCATTATTTGCAGTAGATTGTTTTATAGAATCACCTATAGCTGTAACTGAAGTATAAGCCCAACCACTATTCTTAGCCCAACTAGTAGAAGTATTTGAGGTTATATTCTTTAAATCGTGTTTTGAAGCTTTTGCCCCAACTAATACTTTGACTTTATCACCGTTGGGTACAACCTTATCATTCGCAGGAGTACCATTACCCATAGATTCATCAGGAGATATTGAAGATCGTAGTCTATATATACCTTTAATCTCTGTAGCTCTACCTGTTACTTCAGATGCATTTGTTCTATTAACACATATTTCTGGTGATATGAATAAGAAATATTCATTAGCATTCTGACTACTAAAGTCAAAAGCATGTGCATATTTATTATTTTGTGACACCATACCATGAGAAGTAGAATAAGTAAGATATGGAAAAGCAGTTAATTGATTTGTATTATCATAATTACAAACACAACTAACAGCCCCTTGCATCAATATTGTTCTATCTGAAATAGTTCTTTCACATCTTACAATCTCATAACCAGTAATCTTCTTACTTTGGATTAAATCACTTGGTATATTAACTGTGAATTGTACACCTAATGGGTGTGTAACTACTTCCAAACTATTAGTAGTATTACCACCAATATCTACTCGCATACCTGAAGTAAAGATGTTATAACCAGGTGCACTAGCTTTAGGCATTCTAATATCAGCAATCCAATGAGCTGAAGATGCTACATTCTCTTCATTATAGAATACAATAGCAAAGCGATATATTTCATCTCTCATATAACCCCTTGCCATTGATTCTACTTCACTATTACTGTAGTTTAACACTTTAGCAGTAGCATCAGCAAAAGATAAAGATCCTGCATCTGACCAGGAACCATCTTCCTCAATATTGTATAAGTCTAGAGTAGATGTAGAACGTGCTTTAGAGTTTAATGAGAAAGAATCTTCAGCATAACCTGTCCTAGATGTAGGTGCATCACTTTCAATTAGATTGGTTTTTATAAACCTATATGAAATATTTTTACCTATACCACCATATACATACTTACCTGTAGCATCTGGAGCATATAAATACTGACTATTATCATCATAGTTTGCAGGACAAATACAGTCGTGATTAGTTGGTATATCTTTAGTACTTATTTCTGAAGTAGAAAATGTTATAGAATCCTGTCCAGATGTAGAAGTTAATAATATTTGACCATTCTTATTGCATCTGTATGCTCTAGCATCAAATTCATCATCACTAATATCCCAAGTCTGTTCAGTGATATTAGCCGCAAATAACATATTGTCTTTAGATTCTATTACTTTGGGAGTAAACAAATAAGTACTTAAACCATTGAATTCTTCTAGAGTAAGCTCATCGATAACTGAACCACCTTTATCTTCATAAACTAAAGTATTATTTGAAATACTTATTTCATCTATCACAGTAATAACTGGTTCTGCAGTATTACTAGAGTAATATAGAGAGATTATTCTAGCTCTACTAAAAGAGTTAGTATCAACAGTAGTCTGTAGTTTAATGGACCTATTAGTAGTTTCTTCTTTAGAACTACCATAGATATCTTGGCTGTTAGTATTTTCTAAACTTCTAGATACTGTAATAATTGGAGATAAAACAGATATAGACGTTTCAGATGTTCTGGGATTAAATAGTTGATAGCAATATTGATACTTACCGGCTTTCAATCCACCTGTACCTAAACCTTTAAAAAATAAAGGTGGTAATTGACTCTTTGGTGATATATTTAAAGAGTCTACATTAAGATTAGGATGAGTTGTGGCTACATTTAATACTCTAATCTGATGTACACCATCACACCAATATATTTTAACTAAATCGTCAGATTCCCATTTACAAACACTACTAACCGCATAATGACCATCTATAATAGGAATATCCAATGTCACATTAGACGCTACTGTAGTTACTATAGGTTCAGTTTCAGATGCACCAAAATCGTATCTATAAATATTGAAGTTACTACCTTTCTTAGTAAACACAATTGCCCAATCCCTAATTGTATTTGTATGGACTATTGTTTCACCATTCAATGTCAATGTAGGATTGAGCTTACGCACACCTTCAATATTCTGCATTACTCCAGTAGAACTATTATCATTGGCAATAATACGTATGTTTTCTGCCCATTGATATTGTCCTGAATCTATAACTGAATAGTCTAGATCACAGTTCATTCCCTTCTGAAAAGTATTTGTTTGTCTTTGTGCATTCATTATGTAGTAGCATTATAAATTATTTGACGTTCCCCAGTATGACTATAAAAAGAATTATGGTCTCTAAATTCAGGTACAATTTTATTCCAATTGTTTTTTATAGATTCTAGACCATCTTCATTAGGCATTAATGCTTCCGCATATGCTTGATTTCTATAGAAATTCCAAGACCTACGTATGTCATAATATACTTCCCTATTCATTCTGCCATTAAGATATTCCGAATACTTTAATTTCATTGTGACATACCAGTATATTGCTTCCTTGTATGATATTAAATCTGGTATTAATGGATAGCTTTCTTCATCAGTAGGTATAGCACTGTATGATAATTTTAAGTAACCACTAGGTACATTAGTCATTATGAAACCAGGTTTTATAGTATATTGAAAACCCAAACTAGGATTTGCAGAATTTGCAGAACTTAAACTGTGTATATCATATGTATGTAAGTTGATTAAATTAGATAAGATAGTTCTAAGATTTTGATTACTATTAATCATTTCAATAGCTTCAGTCTTATCAATATTACCATACATATCAACTACTAGGTTTACTAGGGTATCATTCTGAATGATCATTTCCGGAGTAAGACATTCGCAGTTTTTATTTTCACAGCAATTGTCACCACATCCCCAAACAGCAAATGATCCTGTTGCTTTCCTCATGGGAAACCAAGGACCATTGCAATTAAATGAGTATGCCACTTGATGCAATTGATGTAGATCACAAGGCAGTGGAGCTTGATGACAATTGATCTTTACTGCGGGAACTCCCTCAACACCGGTAACTTTAGGTATAAATTGAGTAATAGCACCTATTTGTTCAATAGCTTCTCCACACCATTCTGTGATATCACTAATCTTAGTGTCATCTTCTTTGAGATCTAGGTCTGCTATGATCTTTGCTATTACAGTCTTTACAGATGTTAATTTTGTAATCATATTGTATAATTATAATTCGATGTAATCTCTTACATGCTGCTTTAATATTTGTGCCAGACGTCTCTTATTATCCCTAGTCATAACTAACTGATATTTAGTTTTATTCTTAGTAAGCATATTCTGTTTATTGTGATAAAATCTATATTTAAAACCCCCAGTATGTTCGTTAAGATGGTAAATTACTTTGTTGTATTTTTTACTTTCAGCGTAATCTATCCTTAAACTCTTACCAGTATATTCTTTAGGTTTATGCTTTACTATGGATAATGTACCCATTCTACAAGGTAATCTGACTTCTTTTCCGTTTTCAATTATCTCGTCTCTTAAGTATCTAAAGTAATCTGAAACAATTTGTCTAAATACTTTATAAGAAACCTGATATAGTGGATTGTCTTCTACGTAATTACAATAACTATCATAGAAGTCAGCAATCGTATAAGCTTTTCTATTGTATTTAGTTTCTTGCATTCAGTTCGTTGTTAACGTCGTTTGTACTATTGTTCGTAGTGTCACTAGGGACTCGTAACATGATATTCAATTCTTTTTCAAATATCATTTGTTTAATCGTAGGTATCATATTTGCTGGCACTGGATACGGAGTATCATCTCTATCAAAACACTCACCAGCTTGGGTAGGATCTTCTAATATACCTTCTATTTTAACATATTCTAAGTGTTCAGGACCAAGTATATACAGATGATTGCCTTTTATATAAGCAATGTAATCACTGCAAGTATATTTTCTACTTACTTGATATTTAGCTTTTGTTTCTGTACCTAATTGAATTAAATCACCATTCATATCTTTTACAGCAACCAAACCTAAACCAAAATGTAAGTCAATAAAATTAGGTATCTCTTCATCGGATTTGTAGTTATAACCGCCAGTACAATTACTTACTTTGGATATGTGTAAAGGCCCAATAGTTTGTATATACTCTGGATTTATATCTCTACCCTTATCTAGATCCTGTTTAATTAAATATGCTCTATATTGATGTATCCATTGCTCTATCTGTACACGTGATAAGTTCTCAGATTCACTGATATTATTATCACGTACAATGAGCAAAATATCATCAATTATTGTATTTAACGAATTAAATGTCATAGTCTTTAGTATTTATACTCCATTCATCAGAAGTGATTAAACTATTGAATTCTGTTGATGTTGCATCGTATGTTGGAAACGGATAAACGATATCGCTATTATCATCTTCTTCCAAAGTCATCATAGGCGGAAATAAAACATCATAATGCTCAATATGAAGTAATACTTCGGTTTCATCTATGTTCATCCTTGGATTATCTATTCCTAGTTGTTTTTTTGCTTCTTCTGGAATAGAATCAAATAATTCTTTTGGTATTATTATAAACTTCATATTATTTTGCTTTTAAAGTTTGTAAATAGTTGTAGGCTTTGATACAGTCGTCTTTGGAAAGAATCTGATTGTTGTAGATGCCGAGAAATTTAAATGCTAATTGACAGAAATAAGATGTCTCATTACTTGATGTGCCAATTTTTAATAAACGTTCTAAAGCTCGAATGATTCCTATTTCAACATGATATTCATTCCATTCGGCATCATATATGGTACCATCTGATGAAAACGCTTTTATAGATGATGTAATCACTCTTAATGAGCTGCCACCTTCACCCATTGTGACAGCTATCGTCCCGGAACCTTGATAATTATACACAGTAAATATATTGCTTGCAAGAATACCACTTGCTACAGATACTTTACCTAAAAATACAGTATCGGTTATAATAGTTCATGTATCTGTAAATGCGATTGATTCAGCACTGACTACCTTATCATCCACCCCATCAGTAACCAGATAGCCAGCATATTCACCTTCTTCATTGTAGCCACTCCCTTCTACAAACCCAAAATTAGACAGTACAAGATCATTACGATTGCCCGTAATGTTGGCAATAGTAGCACGATCTTCGTCCTCGTTGGTTTTGCCGGTGACTGTCCATGCTTGATCAGGGAAGAGCCAGGGATAGGTTTTAACGAAGTAGTCTTTGATCTTGGTCAGTTCTTCTTCGGTGGCATCATGATCGAGAATGACTATTTCCCAAATGGCAGCATTGGCATAATTGCTTAAGTGGCCAAAATAAGTTTTACAAATACACAGCTTATTAGTAGATTTAGATGTTCCTTTTTTTATTATTTGACCATTGTAACTACTTGATGTTTGCCATGTAATAGGGTTATTATCATCAATATATACATCTGTAAAATTATTATAAGATCCCGTAACGTCATTTACATTTTCATCCTTTCTATATTCAATTAAAAAAGCGCCTTCATCATTTGTGTCAAGATTTGATATTAAAGGTCTTTTATATTGAGTTGCATCATATCGTGTTATCCAATTCCTCAATGCAATAATACTATATCCTTTTTCTTTAGGCAATAATGGCAAGTTGTCACATCCCGCCCAATCGTCTACTCCGTCAAAGACGAGTGCACCGGGATAAATATCACTAATACCCGATCCTTTCTTCCAAGCGAAATTCTTCATTTGCAAATCATGCCCATTACCTGTCTTATCTACCCACACAGGATTTTCTTTCATCTGTTCATTAGTAAGACCTAATGCTGAATA